>JADMIO010806472.1_pt1 | contig 56441 bp, 41 predicted proteins | sample 8958161 | NCBI WGS metagenome assembly JADMIO01 (sample SAMN16585339, study PRJNA669376) | soil metagenome | isolation source: Crop rotation soil | place: USA: Cullars Rotation, Alabama | collected 2011
ATTCCATTCATCCGCCCAGTCTACACTTACAGAGATGTGTAGATGATAATGGATGGCATCGGCGGGTCACATTCAACTCATGGCCCAGATGACTCTCGACGACCTCATCGCCGCATTGGCTTCCCCGCCGGGACCGGCGGTGCGGGGCATCATCCGCATTTGCGGCAACACCCTGCGCGAAACGCTCGCCTCTTGGTTTGACGCAGATGATCCTTCCGCCTGGAACCGCTGCCGATCTGCGGCCCGCTTCACCGGAACGTGGAGGTTGTCGGACACGTCATTGCGGATTCCGTGTGCCGTCATGTTCTGGCCGACATCGCGCAGCTACACCGGTCAACCGACCGCGGAAGTTCATCTCCCCGGCTCGCCGCCGCTGTTGGAACGGGTCTTGGAAGACCTGTATCGCGACGGAGTCCGGCCGGCTCGCCCCGGGGAATTCACGCTGCGGGCGTTTCTCGGGGGGAAAATCGACCTCGTTCAAGCGGAAGCCGTGCTGGGCGTGATCGACGCCCACGATGACGCCGAACTGCGAACGGCCCTCGACCAATTGGCCGGCGGAATTTCCCGGCGACTGGCCGAGTTGCGGTTCGATTTGATCGATCTCCTCAGCGATCTCGAAGCCGGCTTGGACTTCGTGGAAGAGGACATCGAGTTCGTCACGCGGGAGGAATTATCGAGCCGCGTCGCCGAAGCCCGGCGGTTTGTCGAGTCGTTGTTGGGGCAGTCCTCCTCCCGCATGACGTCGGCGACTAAACCGAAAGTGGTACTTGCCGGTTTGCCGAACGCCGGCAAAAGCACGCTGTTCAATCATCTCACCGGTCAATCGCTGGCCTTGGTCTCGGAGGTGCAGGGGACGACACGGGATTATCTGCAAGCTGAGATGACATGCCACGGTGTCGCCTGCGAGCTCATCGACACCGCCGGCTGGGAAGACCAGACCGCCGGAATTTCCGGCGCGGCTCAGAACCAGCGGACCGATCAACTGCACCGCGCGGCCTTGGTGTTATGGTGCTCGGCGTGCGATCAGGTCGAGCAACAACAGTTATCGGATGGCGCGGCATATCAGCAGTCATGTGCAGAATTGACATCTATTCTGCGCGTTTGGACGAAAAGTGATATACCGAGCGGGGGGCGTCAGCCCCCTGATTGTGCGTTCCGACGTGGAGACCACAATCCAGGGGCTGACGCCCCCCGCTCGGAAGACGTGTTTGTTTCCGCGCAGGCCGAGATCGGTCTGGACGAACTGCGACAACGAATCGCAGAGCGACTTGCCGGTTCCGGTTCCCGCGCTTCCGCGTGGCTCGGCATGACGGCGGCCCGCTGCCGCGACAGCCTGACACAAGCAGCCTCGGCGCTCCTGCGGGCAGAAACCGCCGTGAACACGGCGTCGCACAGCGAAGAACTTCTCGCCGTCGATTTGCGGGAAGCGCTCGATCATCTCGGCATCATCGTGGGCGCCGTCTACACCGATGATTTGCTGGACCGCATCTTCAGCAAGTTCTGCATCGGCAAGTGAACCTCGGCCGCCGGCGGCGTGTCCATGCGCAAAAGCGAAAGAAAAATGTCGAAGCCGATTTCACCGTTGCTCGCCCGGATTCAAGTAGACGAGCGCTATCAAAACAATCTCGATTGGGGCCGGCCGCGGGCCGGACATCCGGAAGGGACCGTGCGGGCCCACATTCGCGAGTTGGAAGAGAATCTCGACATTCTCCGCACGCGCTTGCTTGCTGAAGAAATCGAGCGGCTGCTCGTGCTGATTCATGTCCACGACACGTTCAAGGCCGAGGCGAACTCCGGCGTGGCGATCACGCACCCGCAAAGCCATGCCTCGCTGGCCCGGGCGTTTCTGGCGGAGTTCACCGACGACCCGTTGCTGTTGGCCATCGTCCAGTATCACGATGAGCCGTTCGCCCTCTGGCGGCAACACAAGCATCGAGGCTATTGCTCGGAGGATCGATTCGAACAGTTGCTGACCAACATCGGCGACTGGCATCTGTTCGGTGCGTTCCTCTTAATCGACGGCTGCACCCCGGGCAAGGGGAGCGAAACGCTCGAATGGTTTCTCCCGCTGGTGGGGCAGCGAATCGATCTGGCGTGGACCGCCTACGATGCCCGTGAGTTATGCCGGACGCCGCGTCCTCGCGGGAAACGCTAAATATTTCTTGTTCCGTCTGGCCGTTGCGGATGCCGTCTCGGTATAGTGGAGAGACCTTATTCCAGCGCCGGGAAATTGGAACCGGAGGGCGTCGTCGGTGAGCAAGACGATCGGGCTGAGCGTGTTCACACATCGGCAGGGACGTCGTTTCGTCCGCATCGCTGCCCTCGCCGCTTGGACGACGCTCGCCATCGGTCTCAACGCCTCTCTTGATGCCGCGCCGCCATTGGAAGACTTGCGGCAGAAAATTCGATCTGGCGAGTACGAAGCCGTCATACGGGGGACCAATGAAGGGATCGATCAACGGCAGTTCGGCGAGGATTGGTATCTGATCAAAGCCGAAGCCGAATCGGCGCTGGGTCGATACGGTCTAGCATGGGAAACCGTGCAGGCCGGATTGCAGCGTTACAACTGGAGCATCCGGTTGCGCGGCCTCGGAATCGCGGCGGCGAATTACGCCGGCGAGTCCGCCAAGGCCAAACTGCTGCTCGCCGAAATCCAGGACCTCGCCGGCCGTGCGGCGTGGCGCTACACCGATTCCGACAACCTGGTGATGCTCGGCAAAATCAGCTTGGCCGCCGGCGCCGACGCCCGGCAAGTGCTGGAAACCTTTTTTGATCGCGTGCTGCAGCATTTCCCGTCACACCGCGAAGCCCTCATCGCCAGCGGCGAACTCGCTCTGGCCAAGCATGATCTCGAACTCGCGGCGGAACTCTTCCACACGGCGGCGAAGCACTATCCCGACGACGCCGAAATTCAATTCGGACTCTGCCGGGCCTTGGCGGCGTCGGAGCCCGATCAAAGCAGCATCGCCTGGCAGGCGGCGATGAAAGCCAACCCGCGCTTTGTCCCGGCGATGTTGTTCCGCGTGGAGAACCTGATCGACCAGGAACGATACGAGCAAGCGGGATTTCTGCTGGAACAGATCAGCCAGGTGAATCCGCAGCATCCCCTCGCCGGGGCTTACCGTTCCATCCTGGCGTCGCTGACGAACGATCCGAAAGGGGCGATCGTTTGCCGTGACGCCGCGTTGACATCGTGGAAGGAAAACCCGGAAGTCGATCATCTGATCGGCCGGATGCTGTCCCGTAAATACCGTTTTGCCGAAGGCTCAGCGGCCCAGCAACGGGCGTTGAAGTTCGATCCGAAGCATCTCGCGGCGAAGATGCAACTGGCGCAGGACTGGCTGCGGCTGGGCAAGGAAGAGGACGGCTGGAAACTCGCCGAGGCTGTGCATGAAGCCGACGGTTACGACGTGCAGATGTTCAATTTGCTGCAATTGAAAGATGAGTTGTCGCGGTTCGTGACACTGGAGGAGCCGCCGTTCCAGGTCCGCATGGAAGCCCGCGAGGCGAAAGTTTACGGCCGCGACGTCGTTGAATTGTTGCAGCAGGCGAAAACGCGGCTCGGCGAGAAATACGGCTGGACTCCCGACACGCCGATCATCGTCGAGATTTTCCCCAAGCCGAACGATTTCGCTGTGCGGACATTCGGCATGCCGGGCGTCTCCGGATTTCTCGGCGTCTGTTTCGGCACGGTGATCACGGCCAATAGCCCGGCGTCGCAAAAAGAACGTCCCGCGAATTGGCAAGCCGTGCTGTGGCATGAATACTGTCACGTCGTCACGCTGGAACTGACTCATCACCGCATTCCGCGCTGGCTCAGCGAAGGAATCTCGGTCTACGAAGAGCAGCAGGCCCATGCGGCGTGGGGTCAACAGATGAATCCGGAATATCGCAAACGGATTCTGAATGGCCGGTTGACGCCGATCCGCCAGTTGAGCGGGGCGTTCTTGCAGCCGGAATCGCCGAAGGATTTGCAGTTCGCTTACTTCCAATCGGCGATGGTCGTCGATTTTCTGGTGAAGCGATACGGTTTTGTTATGTTGAAAAAAGTCCTCGACGATTTGGCGTCGGGCGTGGAAATCGGCCATGCGTTGGAACGTCACGCCGCCGATCTCGATCAGATGGACGCCGAGTTCCGGGCCGACGCCGCCGAGCAGGCCAAGCAGCTTGGCTACGGACTTGATTGGGAAACGTACGATTTGTCGGCCATCATCGACGATGACGATTCCGACCGGCTGGCCCGCTGGGTGGAGGATCATCCGACAAGCCTGTCGGGTTTACTGGCGCTGGCCAAGCAATCGATCCAGGCGCGGAAGTGGGACCAAGCCGTGCCACCTCTGCAACGGCTGATCAACCTCTACCCCGAACAAACCGGCGGCGATAGTGCTTATGTGCTGCTGGCCGCGGTCCAACGACAACGCAAGGATGCCAAAGCCGAACGTGAGATTCTGCAGACCTACGTCCCCAAAGACGACGCCCCGGCGGCATCGCTGTTCCGTCTCATCGAATTGCAACAGAAAGACCGCGATTGGGCCGGCGTAATGGCCGCTGCGGCTCAACTTCGCGGCATCCAGCCTTTGTCGCCGGTCTTGCACCGGGCGCAGGCACAGGCCGCTGAAGAATTGGGCCGCTGGCCGGAGGCGATGTCGGCCCTGGAAGCCCTGCTCGAATTGGCTCCGGACGACCAGGCCGATCTCCATTTCCGTCTGGCGCGGGCGTATCATGAACTGAAGTCCCCCGCCGCTAAACGCCACGTCCTCATGGCGCTGGAACACGCCCCCCGTTACCGCGCGGCCCAGGAATTGCTGCTGGAGATCGTCGCTACGGTGCCATCGGGTCAAGAACCAAACACACCAAAGACCTCGATCACGCCAAAGACAGAGGCTACACCTAAGCCCGCTGCTAAGAAGAGTAAGTGAGAGAAATTGAATCTGAGATTTCAAATCTCAAATTGGAGATTAGGAAGCCAGCATCTAAGCCATGAACCGCCACCGCTACTTGTTGTTGTCCGCCGCCATCGCCTGCCTTGGCTTCTCCTCCGTCTGGGCGCAGCGCGGCGATGGTCCGGTCCAGGCTCCATTCGGCAGAGACGGCGAACGGCCGATGCGGATTCCGCGGCGGAATGCGGTCCTCACCGATCGCCGCGGCGTGCCGACGTGGGATGTCGATCCGGCGTTCGCCGAAGATGTCTTCACGTTCGTGCGGATCAAGTACGATTCCTACGGCTCGTGGGACCGCTGGCGGACCGACTGGCCCGACAGCGATTTGAACTTCCCGTTCCGCTTGCAGCAGTTGACGTCGCTCAAAGTCGAGCCGAACAGCAAAATCCTGGAACTGACCGACCCGGAGATTTTTCAATACCCGTTCCTCTACATCATCGAACCGGGGACGCTCATCTTCAGCAACGAGCAGGTGGTCGCCCTGCGCCGCTATCTCCTCAACGGCGGCTTCCTGATGGTCGACGACTTCTGGGGCGAAGACGAGTGGGCCAATTTCTACCGCGAGATCAAACGGGTCTTTCCCGAACGGGAACCGCGGGAGTTGCCGCTCGAACATCCGATCTTTCACTGCGTCTACGACCTGAAGGAGAAGCCGCAGATTCCGAGCATCAACGCCGCCCAGTGGGGCCGGGCGCAGGGAATCACCTGGGAGCGGGCCGACGCGAAAGAAGTCCACTACAAGGCGATCTTCGACGACAAAAACCGCATGATGGTCATCATCTGCCACAACACCGATCTCGGCGACGGCTGGGAGCGGGAAGGCGAAGACCCCTGGTACTTCAAGGAATTCAGCGAGAAGAAAGCCTACCCGCTGGGGATCAATATCGTGTTTTATGCGATGACGCACTGAGGTTTTGAGTAGTTGTTCGTCTATGTCAAAATGGTGGGTGCCACGGATACCGCTTTGGGTATCCGTGCTTCCTCGGCCAAAGACACACGGTTACGCAAAGCCGTAACCGTGGCACCCGAACCCACTTTGCAGCAGCGACTTTGAAAGTTGGGAGTGATTTGTGTCTGTGACCGACGACAGCACCGCGCAGCATCTTCTCGACGTTCTCGAAACCGGCCGGGAGCGGATTCGCCGCGAATTGGCGAAGACCATCGTCGGCCAGGCGGAGGCCGTCGAACAATTGCTGTTGGCGCTGCTCGCCGGTGGACACTGCCTCATCACCGGTGCGCCGGGATTGGCGAAAACGCTCTTGGTGAAGTCGATCGCCCAGGCGTTTCATCTCAGCTTCCAGCGCATCCAGTTCACGCCCGACCTGATGCCTGCCGACATCACCGGCACGGAAATTCTGCAGGAAGACGAAGCCGGCAAGCGGCAGATGACGTTCGTCAAAGGTCCGATCTTCGCCCAGGTGCTACTCGCCGATGAGATCAACCGCACGCCGCCGAAAACCCAGGCCGCGCTGCTCGAGGCGATGCAGGAGCATCAGGTGACGGCGGCGGGGGTGCGGTTTCCGCTGGAGGAGCCGTTCTTCGTTCTTGCCACGCAGAACCCGATTGAAATGGAAGGGACCTATCCGCTGCCGGAAGCGCAACTCGACCGGTTCCTGTTCAACGTCGTCGTCGATTATCTGCCGGAAGACGAGGAAGTCGCCGTGGTGAAGCGGACGACGGCGACGCGGCCGGAACCGATCGATGCCGTCTTCACCGGCGAGGAAGTCCTCGGCCTGCAGGAACTCGTGCGTCAGGTGCCGATCGCGGAAGACGTGATCCGCTATGCCGTGCAAATCGCCGGCGCGTCCCGTCCCGGCCAGACATCAACGCCGGAATTTGTCGGCAACTGGGTCTCGTGGGGCGCCGGCCTGCGAGCCGCGCAGGCAATGGTGATCGGCTCCAAAGCCCGCGCCCTGTGGCACGGCCGCGCCCATGTCTCACCGGACGATATCCGTAAGCTCGCGCTGCCGGTGCTGCGACACCGCATCCTGATCAACTACCGCGCCGAAGCCGAAGGCATCACGGTCGACAACATCGCGGGCCGGCTGCTGGAAACAGTGAAGAGTCCTTGATGAAAGATGCAGATTCAATGCAATGGAACCACGGATGACACGGATCAATGCGGAAAAATCGAATTGATGTATACACGACAGTATTCTTCCTCAATACTTTTTTATCCGTGTTTTCCGTGTGATCCGTGGTTCCTGCCTTCGCCTTCCTCTGCGTCAATCTGCGAAATCTGCGGACGACGTCCTTTGATTTGATCTGAACCATGACCAAACCTCCCGCCATCTCCGAACGGCGCATCGATCCGGCGACGCTGATGCAGATCCGGTCGCTGGAGTTGCGGGCCAGGCACGTGGTGCAGGGGTTTTGGGCCGGGCTGAATCGCAGCCCCTATCACGGATTCTCCGTCGAGTTCACCGAATACCGGCCCTACGTGCAAGGCGACGATCCGCGTTATCTCGACTGGCGGCTCTACGCCCGCAGCGACCGGTATTATCTGAAGCGGTTCGAGGACGAAACGAATCTCCGCGGCATGCTGCTCGTCGATTATAGCCGGTCGATGGAGTACGGCTCGCTCGGGTTCACGAAGCTCGATTACGCCAAAACGCTCGCCGCCACGCTCGGTTATTTTCTGTTGCAGCAACGCGACGCCGTCGGCTTGGCGCCGTTCACGGACGGCATCGAAGATTACGTCCCGCCGGCGTATCGGGCCGGTCACCTGCGGCGGCTGTTGGTCCAACTGGAACGCCCGCCGCGGCAGCGCGAGACGCGGATCGCCGGGTGCCTGGAAGACCTCGGCCGCCGTCTCATGCGTCGCGGCATGGTGATTCTGATCTCCGATTTCCTCTCGCCGCTCGACGGTCTGGAACTGGCCCTCGAAACTTTGACGCAGCGCGGCCAGGACATGCTCGTCTTTCATCTGTCCGATCCGCAGGAAGTGAAATTTGACTTCACCGGCCCGGAACTTTTCGAAGACCTCGAAACCGGCCGGCGGGTGTATGTCGATCCGGCGTGGCTGCGGGACGATTATCGTCGCAAGATGACCGAACATCTCGCAAAGGTGAAATTGATCTGCGAAGGCCGCGGCGTCAGTTATCACCATCTCACGCTCGACACGCCCCTGGATGCCGCGCTCCCCGACGTGCTGCGGTTGCGAGCCGCCGCCGGAGGCGGGCGCGGCCGCACGAAACGGGGGGCGAGATGACGTGGCTCACGCCCCTCTTTCTCGCCGCGGGGTTGGCCGTCGCCGGGCCGATTCTATTTCACATGTGGCAGCGGATGCCGCGCGGCCGCAGGCTGTTTTCGTCGACGATGTTCCTCGCCCCGTCGCCGCCGCGGATCACGCATCGCAGCCGGATCGAAAACTGGTTGCTGCTCTTATTGCGGGCGCTGGCGCTCATCCTGCTCGCGGTCGGCTTCGCCCGACCCGTCTGGCGGATGGAAGCGCAGGCTCCGGCGATTTCCTCGCCGGACAAGACTGTCGCCATTCTGGTCGATCTCTCCGCCAGCGTGCAGCGCGCGGGATTTTGGGAATCGCTGACAAAACAAACCGTAAATCGCATCGACAGCTTGGCGGCAAACACGAATCTGGCGCTGTTCGCCTTCGATCAGCGCTGGCAAACGATCGTGCCGTTTGATGACGCCGGAAAAATGGAATCCGCAGCCCGACGACAATTGGTCAAAGACCAATTGTCGTCGCTCAAGCCGGCTTGGGGTTCCACGCGGCTCGGACACGGTCTGGCGCAGACGATGCAGGCGGTGCGCGAGTTTGAAGCGTCGCGGCCGGTGAAGGAAGCCGCGGAAATCTGGCTCGTCTCCGATCTGGCGTCGGGAGCCGATCTGACCGGCCTCGCCGGCATCGATTGGCCGGAAACCACGAAGCTGGAACTGATCACGCCCGACATCCCGCCGGGAACGAACGCCGGGTTGCAATGGGTCGAAACCCGCGCGGACGACAAAAGCTCGCAATTGCGGGTCCGCATCTCCAATGCTCAGGCTTCGACGAAAGACCGATTCCGGCTGGGCTGGGAATCGGACACCGGCGGCAATCAGCCGATTGAAGTCCACGTCCCCGCCGGCCAGAGCCGCACAGTGTTAGCGCCGCCGCGGCCGCCCGAAATCCCGGAGACCGCGCCGCTGAAATTAACCGGCGATGACCACGAGTTCGACAACCGCCTCTGGGCTGCGGCCGGTCGGCGGCGGGAAGTCTGGGTGCTGTATCTCGGCAGCGATGACGCCAAAGATATCGCTTCCCCGCGCTTCTTTCTGGAACAAGCCTTCGCCGGCACGCCTGACGCCGATGTCGCCATGAAGAGTTTGGAGGAAATCACCGAGGCAGCCGCTTCAGTCGATCCGCCGGTCCTCGCCGTCTGGACTGATGCCGCTGTTGAACCCCCAGCCTGGTTGCGAGACGTGTTGGAGCGGGGCGGCTCGCTGCTGTCGGTTCCCAAGACCGGTGACGATGCGCGGCAGATGCTGGCTTATCAGGGAATCGTTGTCGATTCCGTTTCGGAAGCCGAGGTGAAGGATTTTTCGCTGCTCAACGAGATCGACTTCGAAGACCCGCTGTTCGCGGCGTTTTTGCAGGCGCGGTTCGCCGATTTCACGGGGATTCATTTCTGGAAACATCGCCGCATCAAACTGCCGGAGGACTTTCCCGGCCGGGTGCTGGCCCGGTTCGACGACGGCGATCCCGGCGTGATTTTCCAGACGTTGGGAGCCGGCCGCAGTTGGCTGCTGACCTCCGGCTGGCAAGCCGCAGACAGCCAATTGGCCCGGTCGTCGAAGTTCGCCCCTCTGTTGCAGCGGATGTTGGAACAATCGACGCCGCTGACGTCCGGCTCCGCGCGCAGCTCTATCAGTAGCGTCATTTCCTGGCCCCTCTCCCGCAGCGAGGGAACGATTACGGTCCGGCGTCCCGACGCTACCGAAGACAAACAAGACATTTCCACCGCGGCATACGACCGCACCGATCTGCCGGGAATCTATGTCGCCGCGCGGAACAGCGAAACGGCGAGTTGGGCCGTCAACGTCGCTCCGGAGGAATCGAAGACCGATCCGTTGACGAAGGATGCGTTGGAACGGCTAGGCGTGCAGACGAAGCTTGCCCATGCCGATCGCGAAACAATTCTCTCCCCCGTGCAGCAAAAGCAGTTACAATTGGCGGAGTTGGAGCGCCGGCAGGCGATCTGGCGCTGGTGCCTGTTGGGAGCCGCGGTGCTGGTGTTGATCGAAACGGCGTTGGCCGCAAAGAGATCTCAAATTTCAGATTTGAACTCCGAGATGAATGCCGGAGACGTCGCGAATTAAAATCCATGACCGAGTGAATCCATGACAGCAGCTCTCCAGACGCAATTGCACACGGCGGCCGTCCGCCTCCGGCGGTTGAATCAGCTCGCCGTCATCGAGCGCGCCGGCTGGGCGGCGGCTCTGTCGGGACTGTCGTGTTACGGACTGGCCCGCCTGTGGCCGAATCTCACGCTGCCGCTGGTGTGTCTCTTTCTGATCGCGACGGCCGCCGTGTTGATTCGCGGCCTGCGAACGCTGCTGGTGTCCCGTGCCGATGAACTGAAGCGGACGGCACTCGCGCTGGAAGCCAAATATCCCGAGTTGCAGGCCCGGCTGTTGACCGCGGTGGAACAGCGGCCCGACGTCTGGACCGGAGAGTACAATCTGCTGCAACGAAAACTCTTGAACGAAGTCGCCGCGCTCGCCCGCGAACAGGATTGGGCCTCGGTCGTGTCTGCGAAAACGCTCCGCCACGCCTGGTGGCGGGAATCGATGGCGGTTGTCGCCGCGCTGATCGTCGGCATCGCGTTTCTCCTCTTGCCGGTCTCCCGCAGCCGGACCATCGCCGCCCAGCAGGCGGCCCTCGCCGCGGCCAGGGAAGCACGGCTCAATTACGTCGTCGATCCCGGCAACACGCAGGTCGAGCGGAATCAAAGCCTGCTCGTCTTGCTGCGATTCCAAAAAGACCCGCCGCGCGATGTCACGTTGGAATGGCGGCCGGCGGATGGCTCGGCCCAGCGTCTCGATATGACCAAAAGCCTCGACGATCCCGTCTTCGCCGGGCGCTTGGCCTCCATCACCGGCGACGGCGCCTACAGCCTGGAATTCGACGGCGTCACCACGCCCGATTATTCCGTCACCGTTTACGATCTGCCGGCGCTGCGGAATTCCACGATCACGGTCGTCGCGCCGCCCTACACCCACCGCGAGCCGCAGATTTTCGAAAATGCGTCGTCGGTCACGGTCATCGAAGGCTCGCAGATTCGGCTGGAATGCCGCGTCAATAAGCCGCTGGCCAGCGTAGAACTGCGGCACGACAAATCCGAGACCGCGATACCGCTCGCCGCCGACGCCAAAGACTCGCTGCAATACGCCGTCCAATGGTCACCCGATGCGAGCCGGAAATGGCTCCTCACGCTGAAAGACGCCGACGGCCGGACCAATCGCGATCCGCAGGAATTTCAGATCGACGTCGTCCCCAATCGCCGGCCCGATTTGAAGCCCGTCTTCCCCGGTCAGGACCAGCGGGTCTCGGCGTTGCAGGAAATCGCGCTAGAAAGCCGCGCTTCGGACGACTTCGGCATCTTGTCCTCCGGACTCCTCGTCGATCCCGCCGGCAAAGCTCCGATCACCGTGCCCCTGACCGGCGAACTCGTAGGTGGCGAGGCCCATGCGCTGGAACATCTGTTGGCGCTCGAAGCGTTCTCGCTGGAGCCGGGTGAAGTCGTTTCCTATGCCTTCTTCGCCGACGACCACGGACCCGACGGCAAAACCCGGCGGACGATGAGCGACCTCTTCTTCCTCGAAATCCGCCCGTTCGATGAAACCTACCGCGAAATGGACGGCGGAGGCGGCGGCAAGAGCAACATGCAGGGGGCCAGCGGCTCGCCCAGCCAGAATCTCGACAAGCTGATCGACGTGCAAAAGCAGATTGTCACCGCGGCGTGGAATCTCCAGCGCCGCGATCCCGATTTGAAACTCCCCGCGGAGCAAGCCGCCGTCCAGACGCTCTTGGAATCGCAAACTTCCGCTCACGAGCAGTTCGAGCAATTGTCGGAAAGCCTGGCCGAAGCCGTGCCGGCCGACCGCATCCGCACCATCTTCGAACAGATGACCAAAGCCATTGATGAGTTCACGACCCTGCAATCGACCGGCGAGTTGAAGCATCTCGACGCCGCGTTGCAGGCGGCCCGCGGGGCCTACCAGGGCCTGGTCCGTTTGCGGCCGCACGACCATCGCATGATGAAGGGAGGCCAAAGCGGCGGCGGAGGGGGCGGCGGCGGAAGCTCCTCGCAACAACAGATGGAGCAACTCGAACTGACCGAGCAGAACCGCTACGAAACCGAGAAGTCGGCCCGCAAGCAGAACGACACCTCGCAGCAGAAAGAACAACTGGCGTTTCTCAACCGGCTGAAGGAATTGGCCCAACGCCAGCAAGGCTTGAACGAGAAGCTGAAGGAACTCGACGCCGAGCTGCGCACCGCCCAATCCAAAGAGGAGCGTGAGGAACTGGAACGGCAACTCAAGCAGTTGCGCGACGAGCAACAGGATCTGTTGCAGGACGCCGACGCCTTGCGGAACAAGCTGGAGCAATCGAAGAACTCCGACAAGACGGCCGACACCCGCAAGCAGTTGGAACAGACCCGCCAGCAACTCGTCGATGCCACGGAATCGCTGAAGGAAGGCCGGCTGAGCCAGGCCCTCAGTTCCGGCACGCGGGCCGAAAAGGACTTGCAGAAGATGCAGGACGATTTCCGCAAGAAGTCCTCGGCCCAACTCGCCGACGCGATGCAGCAATTGCGGCAACAGGCGAAGGAACTGACCGAGACCGAGGAGAGAGCCGCCAAGGAACTCGCCGGTCTGAACAATGCTCAGGAAAAATCGCTCCGCCAGCGCCAGCAGCGCGAAAAGCTCGCCAACACCTTCCAGGAACAGCGCACCAAATTGGAAGACGCGCTGAAGGCCGTCCGCGAAACCGTGGAGACCGCCGAAGCCTCCGAACCGTTGGCGGCGAAGCGGCTGTACGAAGCGGCCCGGCAAGCCCAGCAGCAGAAGACCGAGCAGGCCCTCAACGCCGCGTCCCAGCTCCTCCGCCAGGGTTTTCTGCCGGAAGCCTCGCAGGTGGAAGAACTGGCCAGCAAGGGCCTGCAAACGCTCCGCGACGGGATCGAAGAAGCGGCCGAATCAATCCTGGGCGACGAACTGGCCGACTTGAAACGGGCCAAACAGGAACTTGCCGAACTGTCGCAGGAATTGCAAAAAGAAATGGCCACGGCGCAAGGCAAGGAACCGTCGTCAGAACAGGGATCGAAACCCGGCGAAGGCGCCAACGGTAAATCATCCGAGTCCGGCGACAAAGAACCGAAAACCGAAGGCCAACAGCCCGGCAAAGGAAAACCGGACGGAGAAGGAAAATCCGGCGGTGGCGAGGGGGATTCGCCTGCCGAACCCTCCGACGCCCCGGAATCGAACTCACCGAGTGAAAGCCAGGGCGGGGAAGGCTCGAAATCTCCCGGCGGCGGCAAACCGAAGCCCGGACTCCGTGGCGGCCGCAAAGGACAAGGGCAGTCGCAACCGGGACAAGGAACGGCTCAGCCCGGACAATCCGAAGGAGGGCAGGGGGGCGGTCCTGGTGGACAAGGTGGCCCGCTCACCGGCGGCAACTACTCCGAATTCGTCGACCGGCTCCGCGACGTTGAAACGCTGCTCAACGATCCGGAGTTGCAGGCGGAAGTTTCCAAGGTCCGCGAGCAGGCCCGCAGCATCCGGGCCGATTTCAAGCGGCACTCGAAATTGCCGAACTGGGAACTGGTCGAAGAGGACGTCCGGCAACCGCTGGTCGAATTGCAGCGCCGGATCGCCGAGGAGATCGCCCGGCGCGAATCGCCCGACGCCCTCGTTCCGACCGACCGCGACCCGGTTCCGCAGCGCTACCGCGAAGTGGTGAAGAAGTATTACGAACGGCTGGGAGGCGGCGGCAAATGATTCTCGCCGCACTGATCTTCGGCAGTCCCGCCTGGCAATGGGCGACGTGGGCATTGATCGCCGCCGCTGTGCTCCTCGTCTGGCGCGGAGCCGCCGTGTATCGCCACGGACCGGCGTGGTCTTACTTGCCCGCAATCTGCAAGCTCGTCGCGATGGTGCTGCTCGCCGCCTGCTTGACCGAGCCGCTGTGGAGCAGCATGCGGACCCGCGCCGGCGCCAATCTCTTTCTCGTCGTCGCCGATCAAAGCGCGAGCCTCACGATTCGCGACGCCGATGCGGCGACGAATCGCGGCGAGCAATTGCAGCGGCTCCTCACCGACAAGGAACTCGGCTGGCTGACGCGGCTGGAGCAGGAATTCGACGTCCGCAAGTTCGCCGTGACGAGTCGGCTGGAAACCGTCAGCGATTTTCACAAGTTGGAATTCGCCCAGAATCATTCCGCGTGGCATCTCGCCTTGCGGCAACTGGCCCAGCGGTTCACGCAGCGCCCGGTCGCCGGCGCGCTGTTATTCACCGACGGCATCGCCACCGACGAGCGGCCGCGTGACTGGTCGGCCGAGGGGCTGCCGCCGATTTATCCCGTGATCCTCGGCGAACCGGCGGGTTTGAAAGACCTCCGCGTCGATCATGTCGCCGTTAATCTCACGGCGTTTGAAGACGCCCCGGTGACGATCACGGCGGAAGTCCATCACCAGGGATTCGCCAACCGCGACGTGACGGCGAAAATTCTGGACGATCGCGAAGCGGTCGTGAAAGAAGAAGCGTTGAAGCTGCCGGAAGAGGGCCGCAGCACGTCGGTCCGGTTCCAAATTCGCCCCGCCCAGCCGGGTCTCAGTTTTTACACGCTGAGCGTCGAGCCGCGGCCGGAAGCCGATAAAAAGCCCGTGGAAGAAGCGACGCTGGCCAACAACCGCCGCCGCATCGTCGTGGAGCGCGGCAGCGGACCGTATCGCGTCCTCTATGTCTCCGGCCGCCCGAACTGGGAATTCAAGTTTCTCAACCGTGCATTGGAAAGCGACGACCAGGTCAAGCTGACGGGGCTCATCCGCATCGCCAAGCGCGAGCCGAAGTTCGACTGGCGCGGCCGGGCCGGCGAATCGAGCAACCCCCTGTTCCGCGGCTTCGACGGCGTCGATGCGGAAACCGAGCGCTTCGACCAGCCGGTGATCGTCCGGCTCAACACGAAAGACAGCCAGGAACTTCGCGAAGGATTTCCGAAAACCGCCGCCGAGCTGTTCCCGTTTCACGCCGTGATCATCGACGACCTCGAATCCGAATTCTTCACCACGACGCAGATGGAGCTCTTGGAGCGGTTCGTCAGCGAGCGCGGCGGCAGTTTGCTGATGCTCGGCGGCCAGGAATCGTTCGCACCGGGCGGATATCGCAAAACTCCGCTGGCGCGAGTGCTGCCGATTTCGCTGGATGACATCCCGGTTTCGCCTGGCATCCAGCACTGGAAACTGAGCCTGACTCGCGACGGCTGGCTGCAACCGTGGGCCCGGCTGCGATCCACCGAAGACGAAGAGGCAGCCCGGTTGAAAAGCTGGCCGGGATTTCACACGCTCAATCTCACCGGCCGCGAAAAGCCCGGCGCGACGGTCATCGCCCAAGTCGCTGACCGTTCCGGCGAGAAACATCCGGCGGTCGTCGCCCATCGCTTCGGCGAAGGCCGCTGCGCCGCGGTCCTCATCGGCGATTTGTGGCGAGCTCAGCTGGATCAATCGGACGAGCAGCGCACGCGCGACGATCCGGCGAAAGCCTGGCGGCAACTCGTCCGCTGGCTCATCGCCGACGTCCCGGAGCGAATCGAAATCCGCTCGCTCCCCGTGGACGACGATCCGACCGTCACCCGTCTGGAAGTCCGCGTCAAATCGGCCGAATTCCAGCCGCAGGACAATTCCAGCGTCGTCGTGACGGCGACGCTCCCCGACGGCACCTCGCTGAAACTGCCGGCCGAACCGTCGCTCGCCGAAGCCGGACTGTACGAAGCTGTCGCGGCCTCGACGCAGCCGGGAAATTATCGAGCCGCGGTGAGCGTGACCGACAGCGCCGGCGCGATCGAGGGGAGCAACACGACCGGCTGGGTGCAGGACCCCGTCGCCCAGGAATTCCGCCGCGTGACGCCGGACCGGACCTGGCTTGAGGAACTCGCCCGCGAAACCGGCGGCGAAGTCATCCGGGTCGACCGCTTGAATCGCTTCGTCCAGACACTGGTTCATCGACCGGCGGAAATCATGGATACGACGACGTCGCCGCTGTGGCAACACCCGCTGGTGCTGCTCCTCATCGCCGGCGGCCTCTGCGGCGAATGGGGCCTCCGCCGCTGGAGGGGCCTGCCATGAAGAATGCAAAAAACGGATTGGCCACAAACAGCACAAATGGGCACAATAAAGACAGCTGCATGAAATCCGCTTCTCAAGCGGCTTTCCCTGTTCGTCTCTTCTTGTCTTTTTTTGTGTCATTTTGTGATTTTTGTGGCCAATCGGCCTTTCTCTTCGCCGATGACTCCGCCGCGTCCTCCGCAGACATGATCCTCGTCCTCGGCGCGCCGGGGACGGAAGAATATCGGACGCAGTTCCACGCCTGGGCCGACCGCTGGATGGCCGCGGCTCAGCGCGGATCAGTTTCGGTGACGACCATCGGCAAAGAGGCATCCGAGAAGGAAACCGATTTCAAACGTCTCCGAGCCGCGATGGACGCCGCGAAGAATGAAGCCGAAAAGCCGTTGTGGCTCGTCTTCATCGGCCACGGCACGTTCGACCGCAAGACGGCCCGGTTCAATCTCGTGGGTCCGGACGTCACCACTGGCGATCTCGCGGAATGGCTCAAGCCCGTGAAGCGGCCCGTCGCCGTGATCGATTGCTCGGCGTGCAGTGCTCCGTTTTTGATCGCGCTGTCCGCGCCGAATCGGGTCGTCGTCACCGCGACGAAATCGGGCGGCGAGGAAAACTTCACCCGCTTCGGCGAGTTCCTCGCCCAAGCCATCGACGACCCGACCGCCGATCTCGACAAGGATGACCAGACGTCGCTGTGGGAAGCCTATCTCGCCGCGGCGCGGGAGACGGCTGCGTTCTACGCCGCCGACGGGCGATTGCTGACCGAACACGCCCTCCTCGACGACAACGGCGACAAACAAGGAACGCGGGCCGATATTTTCCTCGGCCTCTTGCTGAAAGAAGGAACGACCGCCGCCGACGCGTTAGACGGCCCGTTCGCCCATCAATGGCGCCTCGTCCCCAGCCCGCGCGACGCCCAGCTTCCCCTCGAAGTCCGCCGCCGACGCGACGCCCTCGAACTCCAGATCATCCAACTCCGCGGCCGGAAGTCGAAACTGCCGGAGGACGAGTATTATCAGAAGCTGGAAACGCTGCTCGTGGAGTTGGCGAAGTTGAATTCTGTCGAACGGGGGCCCTAAACCGGTTTGCTGAGTTTGCAAGAAGAAGCCAAGGAAATTATGAATGCTGAAGTATGAATTATGAATAGGAAGGAAATCTGCCTTTGGGATCGATTCATACTTCATCATTCATAATTCATAATTTCTTCTCGTTCTGAGTTAAGCACTCGACAAACCAGTCCTCTAACCCTCGACCCCACATGCTCCGCGATCTCAAAGTCCATCTCCTCCCCAAACTCTTCGAACCCGATGAACTCCGCGGCGGCATCGCGGTGATTCTCGACATCCTCCGCGCCTCGACGACCATCGTTCACGCGCTGGCCCACGGCGCCGAATGCGTCATTCCGACGGAGGAAATCGACGAAGCGCTGCGGATCAAATCGAGCCTCCCCGCCGGCACAATGCTGCTCGGCGGCGAACGGGACGGGCTGCTCATCCCCGATTTCGATCTCGACAACAATCCGTTCGCGTATCCCAAAGAGATTGTCGGCGGCAAGACGCTCGTCTTCACCACCACCAACGGCACGAGGGCCTTGAAGCGGGCCTTACAGGCCGACCGCATTCTCATCGGCGCATTCGTGAACCTCGCCGCCGTCGTCGATGTCTTATTGCAAGACGGACGGCCGATTCATCTCGTCTGCGCCGGGACGATGGGCAAAATCACGCAGGAGGACGCGCTGTGCGCCGGCGCGATCGTTGACGGCGTCCTGGCCGGGTGGAATCAGCGCGATGATGATCTGGCAGACGATCAGGCGCAACTCGCATTGCATCGCTATTTGCAGACGGCGGAGGCCGAGCGCGGCCTGTTGCGGGCGATGCGGAACAGCTACGGCGGACGCAACTGCCGCCGGCTCGGGTTCGACGACCAGATCGAACGGGCCGCGACGATTGACTTGTTCGACTGCGTCCCGGAGTATGATGCAGCGACCGGGAAACTCAGGATCGCACATTGAAGCCCAGGGATTGCTATCCCTGGGCTTCCTGACCCTCAACCCTAAACTCTCAACCCTCGATCAAACACACATGCCCGAAAACCGGATGGACAAAATCGTCTCCCTCGCCAAGCGGCGCGGGTTCATCTTTCAATCGTCGGAAATCTACGGCGGCCTCAACGGCTTCTGGGATTACGGCCCGCTCGGCGTCGAGCTGAAACGCAACGTCCGCCAGGCGTGGTGGGCCGACATGATCACCAACCACGACGAACTCGACGTCCCGGCCGGCGCCCCGTCGAGCTTCGACATGGTCGGCGTCGAAACGTCCATCATCATGCACCCGCAGGTCTGGAAAAGCAGCGGGCATTACGATCAGTTCGTCGACAAGATGGTCGACTGCAAAGCGTGCAAATCCCGCTTCCGATTCGATCACGCGGCCATCGCCATCGCCGTGGTGGCGAGCGATCCGCCGACCTGGGTCGCCTGCGAGACCTTCGAACGCGACGATGCGACCGGCACGGGTCTATCGGCCGGGAAGGCCAAATCGTTGGAGCAAGCGATCCTGCAGCACAACAAGGCCAACGGCACGAATCTCGCCGGTTCGATCGAGACGACAACCCTAAGTGCGTGCTGGAGCAAGCTCAAGCAGGCGGCGGCGACAAATCCCAAACTCGTCCCCAAATGCCCGAAATGCGGCGGCGAACTCACCGAGCCGCGCGATTTCAACCTGATGTTCAAAACCATCATCGGCGCCCTCGGCGGCGAGGAAGATGCCGCATTCCTCCGGCCCGAAACCGCGCAGGGCATGTTCGTCAACTTCAAGAACGTCTGCGATTCCAGCCGCGTCAAGATTCCGTTCGGCATCGCCCAGATCGGCAAGTCGTTCCGCAACGAGATCACGCCGCGGAATTTCACGTTCCGCTCCCGCGAGTTCGAGCAGATGGAGATGGAGTTCTTCTGCCATCCGTCGCAGTCATTCGAGTGGTACAAATACTGGCGCGACCGCCGCTATCAGTGGTATCTCAAGCACGGCATCGCGAAAGACAATCTCATCCTCCGCGAACACACGCCGGATGAACTGTCCCACTACTCCGTCGGCACCGCGGATGTGGAATACGCATTTCCGTTTCTGGCAGCCGGCGAGTACGGCGAACTCGAAGGGATCGCCCACCGCGGCGATTTCGATTTGCGGTCGCACGCCGAAGGGAAGCTCACGAAGGAGAATGGCCAACTCGTCGTCGAGAAAAACGCCGAGGGGAAGCCGAAATACCAGGGGAGCGGCAAGGATTTGTCGTACTTCAACGACCAGACGCGGGAGCGGTTCGTGCCGCACGTCATCGAGCCGGCGGCCGGCTGCGACCGGGCGACGCTGGCGTTTCTGTGCGAATCGTATCACGAAGACGAGGCCCCGGACGACAAGGGGGAGATGCAGACCCGCGTGGTGCTCAAGCTCTGTCCGCAACTCGCGCCGATCAAGGTCGCCGTCTTCCCGCTGGTGAAAAAGGACGGCCAGCCGGAAAAGGCGATGGAGATTTACCGTCACTTCAAGCGCCACGGCATCGCCGCCGCCTACGACCAGCAAGCCGCCATCGGCCGCCGCTACCGCCGCATGGACGAAATCGGCACGCCGTTCTGTTTGACGGTCGACAACCAAACGATGACCGACGAAACCATCACCCTCCGCGACCGCGACACGCTGGAGCAGGTGCGGGTGCCGATTCAGGGGATTGTGGAGGAGATACGGCAGCGGATGGGGAAATGACGTAGAGTCCGCTGTGCGAGCCGATGTTTTGCGTCAATTCCGATAACAGGCCAGACAGCGGACCACCTCGGCTTGAATTGCACGGAATTATTTCATGAACGATCAGATCGAACGGCTAGCTTGGAGCGTAAGTAGACGACTTAAACAACTTGGATTCACTTCACCTTCGCGACTGATTTTGCAAGAAATATTTCAAGTAGTATTCCTTGCGAGCTTGAAAACGGAAGAGTCGCGCTTTGTTACAGGCAGTATTACTTTCGCAAATCCGCAACAACCAGACCCAACACCACCTTCATTACGCCGTGCCGATTATCCAGGATTTGTTCCGTTCGAATGCAACCAACGTTTTACTGTGGAATCGGTCGTGCGTTTGTCGCGTGCGATTGACAAATGGTCTGGTTCAATCACGATTTACGGAACCCGAAAATCACAACTTGTAATTTGGGGTCTGCTCGACCAACAGGTTCAACACAATATCGGGTTGAATCGTGAAGCACACATGGGATTCTCTCCACCAGGCATACTAACTGTAACGATGAACGGCGTTGCTGATTTCAAGGTCTACCATGGCGCGATTTTTTTAGGAGGGTTGGCTGGCAATAGACTGATCACCAAAGAAAATGATGCCTTTTTATCGCAAATGCTTACGAAGCAGATTAAGCCAGACTTATTACCCTTCGCACGAGCTATTGCAAACGCGCTGAACAAGCCCACCATTATTAAAGAAGCTCAAGATTCTCTTTATTATTTATGGGCCGATTCAATTGCACGGTTGTGTATTGGGCTACGGCGAAATGCTATGGGTGGATCATTTCTGTTGACGCCGGCACCGCAAGATGAATTGCTTCAGATCAAAAACAAGGTGAACTACAATCGACTTGGCGATTCGATTGTGTTGAAGGCACTCGACGACCAATACCAATTCGAATTAAGCAGAGATTTGCACAATTATGAACACGAAATGAGGTGCTTCAGGTTTCCTGGACAGTCCAGTGTCTTATTTTTGGGGCGGGTGCTGGGTTTCAAATTGGGCTGGGGAGACGTATCCCAGCGAGGAATGCAAACGCTCGACGTTGTAGTAGCGAATGTAACTGGACAGTTCCCGCAGCGCCTCGGCGCTCGTCCGATACTCGACCAGTTCCAGTTCCGTCTTGATCGTCCCGAAGCACGATTCCATGAACGCGTTGTCGTAACAGTTCCCCGCGGCGCTCATGCTCTGACGCACGCTTGCTCGCCGCAGCACGGCTCGATATCGACCGGACGCGTACTGGCCGCCCCGGTCGGTGTGATGAATCAGACCCGCTGCCGGTTGTCTCTCTCGGATCGCCCGCGTCAGCGCGCCCAGCACCAACGTGTCATCGATCACGAGGTCGTAACTCCAGCCGACGATCCGCCGCGAGAACAGGTCCATCAGCAGCGCCAGATATCCAAAGCGGCTCTTTGAACGGCCCGGCATCAGCGGAACATACGTGATGTCGCCGACCCACACTTCATTCACCTTCCAAGGCGCCTTTCTGCCTTTCAATAAATTCTCGTTATAGCCCAGCGTGTGGCGACTGTCGGTGGTCTGTGGCGCGAACGAGTTCGGTTGGATCGCTCGCAAACCCTGGTTTTTCAGGAGTCTGACGACCCGCGCCACGCCGCAGGCGATCCCCCGCTGTTCCAACTCCATTGCGATTCTCCGCGCTCCGTACCGCCGCCGATGATGCCAGAAGATGTCGATGATCTCGCAGGTCAGTTCCCGATCCATCGACGCTCTCTGAGATTCCGCCTCGCTCCGCCAGGCGTAAAATCCCGACCGGCTCACCGCCAGCGCGTCGCACACCGCCGACGCTGCGAAGCCTTCCGTCAGCACCAACTGATCAATCCCTGCGTACACGTCGCTCACCCGTCGCGGCCGAAAATGACGAGCGCTTTTTTTAGAATGTCACGCTCGCGTTCCACCCGCCGCAGTTCCGCTTCGAGTTCTCGCACGCGGCCGTCAAGCCCCGCGGCCGCCGAGCCTCCCCGGCGAATCGACTCTCGTTTCCAACGAGAGAGCATGTTCGGACTCGACAACCCCAGCCGCTGGCAGATCGACCCGGCCGAATGACCGTCGAGCAGCATCTGCACCGCTTCGGCCTTGAACTCCTCCGTAAACCGACGACGCTTCCGCGACGGTTGCTCCGGATCACGTTCCTGCTTCGCGTTCGACATCGACCGGCTCTCCTGGACCACTCCAGAATAAGCCACTCGACTGTCCGAAAAACATGAAGCAGGTCAGAAATACCTAGCGAGTTAGTCAACGAAGCAAAACTATCTCAAACAGATGCACAAGATCGTGAAAGTGAATTAACAGGGGCAATAAAGCTCGTAACTTCGCTTGCATGTGTGGATGGGCTTGTTTTGTTGAATCCTTATTTGCACGTCAAAGCATTTGGGGTAAAGATCAATGCTGTAAAGCCCGTTGCGGTGGTTTTCGATGGCGCTAGTTATGCGAAAAAAGGTAGAAAAGCAATTATGCGAGATATAAGCGTATTAGGTACGCGCCACGGCAGTATCCTGCATTATTGCAATTGCGACAGGGACGCCATTGGAATCGTAGTTTCCCAAGATGGACATGTGCGTATAGTGCACTCCGTAAACAAAGACCTTGTGATGTGGGATGACGTAAAACTGCTTTGTCATTTAGATTTTAATACTTCTACAGTTCGGTCAACTCGCTCATTTCAAAAGTATAAGAAAACGGCCCGTGGAGAAAGTCGAATGGGCTACACCGATACCCCAAAAGATCTGGCAGAACTGCTGGAATGTGATAATGTCTGATTGTAGCGGGCACTCGGAGCATATGGCGGGTGGCGTAAACTCTACTCTGAGCCTCTAGGTTCACACGAGGCGATGAAGCGAGGGGCCAGCATGATTGGCCTCTCCTAAACCCACCCGAAATCCGTTGAGGCCCCCCTCAGACCACGCGTGGCGGCATGCCGCCGCGAGTCTCTGGTTTCGGCAAAGTGAACCGAAACGTCGAGCCGGCTCCGAGCGTGCTGTCGACGGTCACGGTTCCTCCGTGAGCCTCGACAAACGTCTTCACGATCGCGAGGCCCAGGCCCGCTCCTCCATCGGCTTTGTGATCGGTTTCCCCTTTTTCGAAGACGCTGATGAGCAGATCGGCGGGGATCCCCGCGCCGTTATCGCTGACCCAGCACTCGACCGCGCCCTCCGTACCGAGAACCTGGCTGCCGATGATCACCTCTCCGCGCGGCGTGTGATGAATGGCGTTGCCGATCAGGTTCTGAAACACGCGCCTCAACAGACTGGCGTCCGCATCGACGACCATGTCGTAGGGAACCTTATTCAGCAACCGCGTGCTGTTGGTGCCCGCCACGGGATGGAGATCGTGGATGAGAGACTCGACCAGCGGCCACAAGTCCATCTCGCGCCGCTGCAATTTGACGCCGACCTCCGTTTGCAGATTGGTGTTTTCTTCCAGGATCTTGCGGACGAGCCCTTCCAGGTGCTGCACGTTTCGGGTCAGCGTGTAGAGCATTTGGGATGTTTCAGCGCTGGAGATTCCCTGCGACGAGGACAGCTCCAGCACCTTGGCCGCCAGGGAAATCGCATTCAGCGGCGTACGAAGATCGTGAGCGACGAAGGCGAGATACTCTTCGCGGCGGCGCTGCACTTCGAGCGCCTGCTGCGTGGCAAAGGACTGCACGGCTTCGCCGATCGCCGTATCCAGGATGCGGTTGATGATGTGGAACGGCTGGCCTTGCAGACTGATGCCGTGGCGTTCCGCCAGATCGTGGAGACAGGCCCTGAGGATGTTGTACTCCGCGACGACTTCTTCGATGTCGAAGCCGTCTTTCAGGCGCTGCAAACCGTGGGCGGGCGGACTGGCGTCGCTGAGCGCGATCGGGTTCGTCAATTCCGAATGCGCTCGGATCGCCGCGGCCAGTTCATCGAGCAGCGCGGGAATGTGATCGTTGAGCGTCGGCGTGTCGAGGTGCTTCGCCGACGACAGTTGCCTGACTTGCGTCCTCCAGCGGGAGAGCAGATCATCGCGATCCGACTGAATGAGCGTTGCCAGCCGGTCCAGGATTTGTGCCGCCATCTCGCCTCCATGTCGCGCCGGTTTGCCGAGACTCGTAGGAGCGAGAGGCTCCAGTTCCCGGATCGTCGCGATGGACTGAGGATACCACAGATCATTCGGGGATTATCAAGTCATCTGCGCTTCCGCCGCAATCGATGGTGTTCAGATTTTCAAGTGGCAATCTGGCTGCGGGCTGGAGGCCGGGCAATGCCTGGGAACGTTGGTCGCTCGATGTCCAATTCTTCCCTGCGCCCCGGGCAAACTGAGTCGACGAGGGCGGGGCGTAAGGCTTTGCGTCGCCCCGATTGCGAGTTCGTCGAGGCAACGCCGAAGCGGCTTATGCCCCGCCACCCGCCGCGAAAATTTTAATGGCGAGCGTGGACCGCTCATGCGATCAGTGGTAGAAGCCGACGACTCCCCGATTCTGTTCGGCCGCGTTTTCCAGCAATTGCAGGAAATGCTTTCGTTCTTGCTCGACCTCGATGTCCTGGGGATATGCGATGTCCATCGCCCGCAGCCGGGCCACCTCGGCCCGCAACTCTTCAGCGTCGAGATAGCTGATATACGGAAATTCGTCGATCTTCGGCAACTTCACCGGCGGCCGCGTTTTCGAAAGCGGCGTCTTGAGATTCAAAGACCGCAACTGATCCGTGCCGACGGCATCCAAAAACGTCCCGAGGGCGCGACACAAATTTTCCAGTGCGTATCCGTACGTGGGTGCGTTCCGCAGTCGCGTGATCTTTCCGGCGATCAGTTCTCCCAGCGCCTGGTCATCGGTGATGTCGTCTTCGTAGTCGCCGACGCTGGCAAACTCTTTCTCGGTCGAGCAGCCGTTCACGCCGAGGATGTGCTTTTTCACCTCTCCACTTTCGGTCACCTCGTATTTCAACAGCGGGTACAAAAAAGACCGCACGAAGGTTCCCAATTCCTTGAACTCTCCCTCGCGCTTCTTGCCGGCCGGCGGATCACTTTCCTGATAGAGGTGCAGCATGGTTCCCGCCCATTCCGGCTGGCGCAAGTTCTCGACGAATTCCTCCTTGGTGACCTGCTTTCCGTTGAAGTACATCTCGCTGTTCCAAGTGACTTTGACGCGGGGGCCTTTCGTGGGGTCCACAGGAGTTTCGCCGCCTGCGTCCTCCTGCAGGATTTTTCGGACGCGAGCCAGGAGCGCCTGGTCCTTCGATCCGAACGCCGATTTCAACTCGCCGATGTCCACGGCGTACAGCATTGTCGAGTAGCTCATGCTCGGAACTCCCGTGCCGAAGTCGTTCGTTTGAAGGCGGACAGTTTAACAAAACGTCCGATCAATGGGTGCCCGGGTGTGGTCGCTAATTGGTGGGCTATGTTTGTTCATGGTGGTGATGTATGACAGTTTTTAGCCCGTTAGGGCGGAAGAACTTAGCCCAGGACACGCGTCCTGGGAAAAGTGTCAGAGAAATCGTTCAGCCCGGAGGGCGATAGATATTTCTGTCGCCCTCCGGGCTGAGCATTTTTGTGTGTCACGTTCCCCAGGGTTCACGCCCTGGGCTAAGTTCTTCCGCCCTCCGGGCTCAAACCGTTGACATTCGCGCCCCACCAAATAGCGACCACACCCTTGATGCTCCGCGTGCCAGCCTACCATTGCCGATCCTGCGAACGCCCTCGATAATCGGCGGGCCTTGCCACCGCCTGCTAGGAGACCGTAATGCGACTGAGCAGCCTGAAGCGCCCCATGAATATGTACAGTGCCAAGTACGGCGATCGCCGCGACTTGGCCGGCCATTGTCGCTTTATGTGGCTTCGCTACTTCGACACGATCGTCCAGGGCGAGTTTCCCTGCGACGTGGCGGTGTGGGAACTGGGGCCCCGAGTTTCGCTGCGTCCCGCCAGCACGTTCCTCAATGAATCCGCCAAGGACTTCGTTCGTCCCTGGCCGATCTACTTCGAATTGACGGGCTTCGCCGCCGAACGCAGCCGAATCGAACGGCAAAAGAACGGCGACAAAGACGCCCTCGCGAAACAATTGGCCGACTATGACAAGGACCTGTTCCGGCAGATGCAGCGAGCTATTCTCGAAGGGTTCGAGTTCGGGATTGTCGTCAAGAAGTACAAGTCGTTTCAGTCGCACCCGTTCACCGTCGTGGTCACCCGCAAAGACGCTGGGTTGCAGGGCAGCGAGTTCCGTCTGGTCTGGAAAAACCCCAAGGGCCCGTCGCTCGCGGCGATTGCCCGCCCCCCGGCCGGCAAGAAAGCCAAGGTCTCTGCGACCGAGGCTCCCGCGATGTCCGTTCAAGAACGGCATTTGGCAGAACTCAAGGCGAGGGACAAGCAGTGGTGGGCCGACGCCAGAAAGCGCCAGGCGAAACGAGAGACCGCCGCGGACAAACGAAAACCCGCCCTTCGCCAGGCGGTGCTGGCGTCTCTCGATGCGTCAAAGCGACGATTTGAAAAACTGTCTGCTAAGCCATCGTCTGGAAAGTCGACCAAAGGCGGCGGCTGGCTGCTCTCTCTCGATGACGGCAATCAGTTCGAACGACGGCTCGCGCCCAAGCTGACGCTCGATCAACTGGTCGACGTCGTCGCCCGATATCAGTGGTCCCGATTTGAGTTGTCGGACAACTTGCTGTGGGAATACGCGAATCTCTTCCTCAATCCAGCCGTGCAGGGGGCGCGGACCACGAAGCTCGACTCGCTGTGGAAGAAACTGAACCGACCGCAAAAAGTCGGCTATGCCGTCCGGCAATTCATCGGCGAGGTCGACAACGGCGGAGTCTGGCAATTCCTGTTCAACGAGCCTCAATTGGCCGTCGGCACACTGGAAGCCCTGCGGGAGATCGGAGCGTCGCAACTAGCCGACGATTATCAGGCCACGTTGGCGGAATTGCTGGGAAAAGCGAAAACGATCGCGGATATCCGCAAACGAGCGGCCAGTTTGAAACTCAACACGGATGCCGGCTGGCAGGCATTTGCCGAGGGATACAAGGAGCTGCCGAGCGCCCGGTCGATCGAGAAATACTTTTACCGCAAATCCTTCAAACGCAAGTTGTTTCAGCAGGCCTGCGAGTACATGGAGTCTCAGCTCCATTTGTTGGTGCAGGTCGACGAGTGAGTGATTCTTGGACGCGAGGAAAGCCACGGACAGGTGGCATGCCGCATCCTGAATCGGTACTCTCTCGGTCGTCGTTGACACGCTCCGTGGAAGGAAAATCCTGATGTTGTCTCGTTGGACCGGTCTTTTGGCGGGATGTCTGCTCATGGGAAATACGTTGCAAGCGATGGCGGCCGAGGAACCGGCATTCGCATTGAAGGATGGCGATCGCATCGTCTTCCTGGGGGATTCGATTACGCTCGCCGGCATGGAGAAGAACGGGTACATCCAAGTCATCATCCGGACGCTTGCGGCGCGGGAGTCGAAACTCGCCGTCGAAATCTTCGGCGCGGGGATGAGCGGCAACAAGGTGCGCGATCTGCAGGCGCGGCTGGCGAAGGACGTCCTCGAAAAGAAACCGACCGTGGTCGTGATTTACATCGGCATCAACGACATCTGGCACGGAGAGGACGGCACCCAGCCCGAACCGTTCGCCGAGGGCTTGCGCGACCTGATCAAGCAATGCACGGCGGCGGGGGCGAAAGTGATGCTCTGCACGCCGACCGTGATCGGCGAAAAAAAGGGCGGAGCGAACGAGGTGGACGACCGGCTCGAACAGTATGCGAACATCGGGCGCAAGCTGGCCAAAGAGTCGAAAATTCCGCTCTGCGATTTGCGCAAGGCCTTTGTCGACCACTTGGAGAAGTCCAACCCGGATAACAAGGAAAGCGGCATCCTGACTTACGACCGTGTTCATTTGAACGACGCCGGCAATGCGCTCGTGGCGAAAACCATGCTGAAGGTGCTCGATCCCGAAAAATGAGCCTCGATGATTTGCTTTGGCGAGCGATTGGATTCGCCTCCGCGATGACGCTACGATAGTCCCGCGGTCGACGCAGGAAGCGTGAATAAGTCGAGCAGTGGGGAGTCGCTGGTGAGCGGGACGCCGTCGGGGAGTGGCATCGGGCCGAAGCTGGTCGACTTGATCGTGCGGCGGTCCGGGTGGTTGCTCGCCGCGGGGATCGTGCTGACGCTTTTGGCGATCGGACCGGCACGGCGGCTGGAGTTCGATAACTCTCTCGAATCGCTGTACGCGGAACGCGATCCCCACTTGCAGGATTACCGCCGCAGCAAGGCGTGGTTCGGCAGCGACGAGATCGTGTTCGTCGCCTATTCCGATCCGGAGTTGCTGACCGACGAGGGCATCGAACGGGTCGCCAAACTGACCGAACAGCTCAGCGAAATGCCGGGCGTCGTTCCGGAGAGCGTGCAAAGCCTGAGCGAGTTGATCCGCATCGGACGAAATCCGTTGATGCGGAAGCGGCGTGAGCTTTTGCTGGAGTTCGGCCGCGGCGTGGTCCTCGGCGCGGACAATCAGACCACGGCAATCATGCTTCGGCTGGAACCCGAAACGCCGTCGGGACCGTCGCGCGAGGATGTCATTGCCGGCCTGCGCCGTTTCGCCGCCGATCAGCCGCGGCCGACCTACGTGGTCGGTGAGCCGTTCCTGGTTCATGACATGTTCCGCTATGCCCGCGACGACGGCGCGTGGATGGGCTGGGCGGCGTCCGGCCTCTTGATGGTCGTGATCTTCACGTTCCTGCGCGACCTGCGCGCGATCGTGCTGCCGTTCATCATCGTGCAGGTGACGATCGTCTGGACCAAGGCCGTCCTCGCGGCCAGCCAGATGCAACTGACGATGGTCAGTTCCATTCTGGCGTCGCTGGTGACGATCATTGGCGTCTCGACGGTCGTTTACACGTCGCTCTATTACCACTCGCTGCGGGAAACGATGGGTCGCGAAGAGGCCGTCCGCTATCTGCTGCGCATCCTGGGGCTGGATATGGTCTGGGTCTGCGTGACGACGGCGACGGGATTCTCGGCCCAATTGACGAGCCATATTCATCCGGTCCGCTCCTTCGGACTGACGATGGTCGTCGGATCGCTGTTCGTGTTGGTCGCGATGGTGCTGATTCTGCCGGCCGGATTGCTGTTGGGTCCGGAACGAGCGAAACCGCCCAAGCCGCGCGGCGATGTGCAGGTCAACCGGACGCTGCTGTCCGTGACCGAATGGGTCTTGAGCCATCGACTCCTGGTCTGGGGCGTCACCGGCGGAGTGCTGTTGTTGTCCATCGCAGGATTGCTGCGATTGAAGGTCGAAACCGATTTCAGCAAGAATTTTCGCGCGTCCACGCCGGTCGTGCAGTCGCTCAATTTTCTGGAGCAGCGATTAGGCGGAACGGGCATCTGGGAAGTGAACTTCCCCGCGCCGGCCGAGTTGGATGAAGATTTTCTCGACCGCGTCCGCAAGTTGGCTGACGAGTTGAGAGCAATCCGCGTCAACGACCAGCCCGGGTTGACCAAGGTGGTCTCCGCCACCGACGGGTTGGACCTCGTGCCGCGTGTCGCGGCGCGAGATCTCGCCGCGCAGGAGCAAAAGCTGAACGATTTGCAGCCGGAGTTTTTGCACAGTCTCTACAATCCGGCGGCCGGGCGGATGCGGATCATGCTGCGGGCGCGGGAACGGCAATCGGCGGAGGACAAGGAGCAACTGATCGACGCCGTGACAGCCGTGGCCCGCCGCGAGTTTCCCGAGGCCGACGTCACGGGATTGTTCGTGCTCCTCACGTACCTCATCGACAGCCTGCTGCACGATCAGTGGATCGACCTGCTGACGGCCATGACCGGACTGACGATCATGATGTCGCTGGCGTATCGCAGCCTGTCGCTCGGCGTCGTATCGCTGGCCCCGAACGTGCTGCCGATGATTCTCCTGTTGGGCGGCATGGGCTGGTGCGGCGTGCCGGTCAACATCGGCACGGCGATGATCTCCAGCGACGCGATGGGCCTGACGATCCACGACAGCATCTTCTACATCTCGGCGTACCGCCGCGCCCGGCAGTCCGGTCTCGATTTCCAGAGCGCTCTCCGCGAGGTGCAGACGGAAGTCCGGCGGCCGCTCGTCTATTCGAACATCGCGCTGATCCTCGGATTTCTCGTGCTGACGACGTCCCACTTCGTGCCGCTGATTTATTTCGGCCTGTTGGTCAGCGTAGCGATTGCCGGCGGTTTGCTCGTGAATCTGCTGTTATTGCCGCTGCTGTTGGAATGGGGCGATCGCGGTTCGGCGTAACGAGATTAAGATTTATTGCCTGTGGCGAGCGTCGAGGCGTAAGCCCGACGAGTTTTCGCGCCGCTCGCCGGCTGGGATCGATGTCACTGAAAAATCAAATACGCCTGATGCAGCAACATGCCGCAGAGGCCGGCGACGATCAATCCGACGCTGACCGCCTGGGCCGATTCGGCGTGATCGGCCAGGCGGTCACGGGACGGCCAAGAGCCGCGGACGTGGCAGAGCAGGGCGATCCCCAGGACCGATAGCGCCAAGAGACGTGCATCCCATCCGTGATACGCGTGCCAGCCGCGGCGCGACGGCAACAGGGCATAGCCCCGAATGGCCATTCCGGCGGACACGCTGGCAATCATCAACGGCACGATCACGCCTTGAATCCAGCACTCCCAGATGTGATCCCAGACGGCCGGCTGAAAAGAGCGGGCCGGCTTGCGGCGGGGTTCCGGCGGACTGGCGACAAACTGGACGAGTTTCTCGACGGCGCGCGGGGAACGACGTGTCGGCATACGGGCCTCTGGGTCTGCGTTCCGATCGGTTCACGACATGGAACGACAAACGCCGGCCGCGGCCTGTCGGATCACGAGATTTTTCAGAATTCGCCCACGGTCTCGTCACCCCCGACCGTGGCCAGGGCGCGATAGATTCCCAGGGCCATATTTTCGGAGAGAAACCGCGCGCCGCCGTCCGCCAGGGCGAACTGGGCGCCGCCGACGTGCCGGCTGCGGAAGCCGTTGCGTCCCTGCCAGTCGCCGGGAGCATAGGAAACTCCGTTTGGCCGCCGCGCGTTGATGGGAAGCGCAGCAATGGCGCACGCTTCGACGGAATGCGCCCAGGCATAGCCGAGTCCATACTGCCCGTTGCCGGGATCGCCGGGGTTGAATTCCTGTTCGCCGATGATGATCGTGTTGCTGGTGCCGTCGGTGAAATTGCGCCACGCCAAGGGTCTGACCCAGTTGAGCGGATAAAACGCGCCGTCGCCGTTCTCCCACGGTTCGCAACCGCGGCCGTTCGTGCCGGGGTTCGCCCAATCGCCCCAGCAGAAATTCGCTCCTTGCACCCCCTTGTAATTCGTCATGCCGACGCGCGGATTGGTCCGCAGATAGTGCGACAGCTCATTGCGAATCGCGTTGCCGTACAACATGTCCGACGGGCAATTGAAAATGGGGACGCTTGTCGCCAGTTGCGGACTGTCTTTCAAGCGGACGTTGGGAATGTCCGCGGCATTGTAGAGCGGCGCTTGATCGATATACGGCAAAATGGTTGCCAGCCAGCTCCACGAGTTGGAGTCTTCGAACGCGTAATTCCACACGGAAGAATAGCCGTAATCGCCGTACCGATTGATCGGCAAATAAGTGTAGGTCGCTTCGTAATTGTGCACGGCCAGCGCCAGTTGCTTCAAATGATTCTTGCACTGGGCGCGGCGAGCCGCCTCGCGCGCCTGCTGCACGGCGGGCAAGAGCAGCGCGATCAGAATGGCGATGATGGCGATCACCACGAGCAATTCGATCAGCGTGAACGCCGAGCGCATCGCCGGCTTCATGGAATCGTGCGGCGGCTTGCGGTTATTTTTCATGACTGATCAGCTCCAGGTTGTAAACGCCGGCGGCCGGCTCCGCGACCACTTCCAATCGCAGCGGAGTCTCTTCGGGGCGATTATAGCGTACCGGGACCAGCGACTGTGGCAATCCCGGATGGGCGGCCCCCCCAGCGCCGGCCGCGGCTTCCGTCGCGAACACCACCACTTTATACGATCCCGGCGACGCTCCGGCCCGGCGGTTGGTGTAGACCACATATTCGCCGGCCGGCTCGATCATGCCGGTCGGCTGATGTCCCGCCTCGTGCGTTTCGGGCCGCAACGACACCGACCCGCGCGGCAACGGTTTCCCATCCAGCGTGATTTTCCCGCGGACGGGGTACAGCACGTCCCGCGGCTTGCCGTTGCAGCCTATGACGACCAGCAGCAAGAACACTTCCCCCAACAAAAACATCCGGCGCACGGGCGGCGATTGAGACATGATGCCTTCTGCGGAGACGATCGGTGAAATGAATGGCCCTATCTTATCGCCGGAAAAAGCATTTGGAAGGCGTGCTTCCGGCGAGCGTCGCGGCGTCAGCCCGACGAGTTTTTCGCCCCAGTGCCATTCACAAAGTTTCTTCGACTTTCTATTGAACTCGCACTAATCGCTCGCTAGGCTTTCGTTTGATCAGGAAATCACCTCTCCATCCCAGAGGAGACTTTTCTGACGGAACTTCTGCGCGGTTGGTCTAAACCGTTCTTCCGTCAAAAGGAAAATCTCCATGGCGCTCACCCATTGGTTGGCGGATCTCAAGTTGCGGATGGGAATGTCGCGGCGGGCTCGTGGCCGTGGAATCGAGCGGCAGCGGTCTTGCATTCCCGCGATGGTGCAGACCCTTCAACACTGGCGTTTCTGCGCTTACCGGTGTGCTGAACAAAATCTTTGCTCAATTTCCCGCCCAAGCCCAACAGTGTGTTCAGGCTGCCCAAAAGGTATCCGCGGTCTTTACAGCAATGGGACAGAATCCTCAAACAATTCAGATCACCGATCGGTTGGGTGCTCGGATTTTCTTCCTTGCTGACGGTACCACCAGGTTTGCTTCCACAGGTTTTCATCAGGCTGTTGTTGTGAATGGCAGGGTATATGATGCCCTGACGGGTCCTGCGGGAATGACGCTTGCAGACTACATCTTGAAGCTTAAGAGTTTGAATATAGATCCCGTAATCACAAATCTTTAAAAACTGCGAGCAAGACGTAGGACAAACTTATGCCTTATGATGCGAATTCACTCAGGTCATATGTTCTCAACAAAATGCAAGCCATGCTGGATAGGCCAAAAATGTTTGCGCCATCGCCGGATGCACTGGAAAGCATGCTACAGATTCTGGAAGAAATCTTGCTGCATTTTGGTGATATCGAGCCTTCACCTCAGAGGGGTGATCGATTTGAGGATTATTTGATTGATCATAATTTTGGCTCCGCAAGTTATTGTTCGCGCCGTCGGTTAGACAATCCAGGCGTCACAGACGAAGAATTGTGGCAAGACCTTACCAGCGCATGGAAAGATTTTTTTTCATACCGCTGGTTGAAACAAAAATAAGTCCCGGTTTGGATGCTTGATGTCAGAGGCGGGTCGCCGAAACACTGTTCTGAATGTCCGGGTTCACAAGAGGAAGTGATGGCCACGGCTGCGCGACCGACGGACTCTCCCATCAAACCGAAATCGCGGTGATCAGACGAGGAACGCGATCCCTCCATGCCCGACGACAACCGTTACGACCGCATTCCCTACAAGAGCCATCCCTTTCCACAGTCGCATCCCGATCGGTTGGGGACGATTGCGACCCTTGCCGGGATGAGTCCGGCTTCGCTAGAAACGTGCCGGGTGTTGGAGTTGGGGTGTGCGGCGGGTGGGAACTTGATCCCCGTTGCCGAGCGGTTTCCCGGCGCGGCGTTGCTCGGCATCGATTCGTCGCAGCGGCAGATCGAAGAGGGACAGTCAACCCGCACACACTCTTCCGACCGCAGGCCTCCCGCCTTGACCCGATCGAAAAGGAGACCTGCGGTCGGACGCTGTGGCTCGGTCGGGAGACCGGCCACTGCGGAGGCGGCCGCATTGCTCAACAGCTTGTCGGCAATCGGGTCGTTGATGAATGCCGATCCGGCCGACGATGCATAGTTTCCAGTTCGCCGATTTTGACAATGCCAAACACTCTGTTGAACCCCAGCTTCACAGAGAATGGCCCGGCTTGCGCCGCTTTTTCACACGGAGTCCGGCCAGCCGATTTTCGTGCTCAAAAGCGGCGTCCAACGGCCTTCAAATGACGCCCAGCGGCCATCGAATTGCATCCAAACCAGCGCGAACAGCCATCGAACCGCCAAAATTCGGTACGCGGCGATCTCTGGAGCAGGCGTTTGTTGGCGAATCGGTGGCCGCCAAATCAATTCCCCAACATCCTGTTGCGCAACAGCGAGCTGGAGGATTAGCGGGCCGCCGCCTCATCGGATCGCGCGAGGTGATGGTTTCGGAGCGGAGCGCGCTTGCGGAATGGGCGATTGACAACTTAAATTCAATCGAAACCACGACTCCACTTTGCGAGTTCCCTATGCTGAAACATCTCTTCTGCGGCTTGTTCGTCGCGACGTCGCTGATCCCCGGTTCCGCATTCTCCGCCGACAAGTCCCGCAAGCCGAACATCATCTTCATCCTGGCGGACGACCTCGGTTACGGCGATCTCGGCTGCTACGGTCAGACGAAAATCAAGACGCCGCATCTGGACCGAATCGCCAAGGATGGGATGAAGTTCACCAACTTTTATGCGGGCTGTTCGGTCTGCGCGCCGAGCCGCTGCACGCTGATGACGGGCAAGCACCTGGGCCATGCGACCGTCCGCGACAACGTGCAGCGGAAGATCGGCGAGGAAGGCCAGCACCGCATGGAACCGGGCACGGTCACGGTGGCCCAACTCCTGAAGAAAGCCGGCTACGCTACGGCGATCGTCGGCAAGTGGGGTCTCGGCATGCCGCAGGAGAACAGCAGCCCGCTCAACTTCGGCTTCGACCACCATTACGGTTATCTCTGCCAGGGTTTCGCTCACACGTTTTATCCGCCGTATCTGTGGCGCGACGACAAGCAGGAAGTTCTTGCCGGCAATCCGCCATACAGCTACGGGCAGAAGGAAGTCATCCCGCTCTCGGGCCAGGTCTACTCGCACGACTTGATGGCCGACGATGCGCTGGCCTGGGTGAAGGACCATCAACAGGAGCCGTTTTTCCTGTATCTGGCCTTCACGATTCCGCATCTCTCGTTGCAGGTGCCGGAGGATTCACTGGCCGAATACCAGGGGCTCTGGCCCGAGACGCCTGTCACGGATTCCAAGCATTACTCGAATCACCCGACGCCGCGGGCCGCGTATGCGGCGATGATCACCCGCATGGACCGGGACATCGGCCGGTTGATGGCGCTCTTGAAGGAACTGAAGCTCGACGACGACACGCTCGTCCTCTTCGGCAGCGACAACGGGGCCGTCTTCAAGTACGCCGGCGTCGATCCGGACTTCTTCCGCAGCGCGGGCGATCTGCGCGGTTACAAGCAGGATCTCTACGAAGGCGGTATCCGCACGCCGTTCCTCGCCCGCTGGCCGGGAAAGATTGCGGCGAATACGACGAATGATCATGTCGGCGCCTACTGGGATTTTTTACCGACGGCCTGCGAACTCGCAAGCGTGGAAGCGCCGCCGGACACCGACGGCGTCAGTTTTCTGCCGACGCTCCTGGGCAAATCGGATCAGAAGCAGCACGAGTTTCTTTACTGGGAATACCACAGCGCCGGCGGCATCCAGGCCGTCCGCTTCGGCAACTGGAAAGCGGTCCGCAACGATGTCCGCAAGCCGAATGCCGTGATCGAACTCTACAATCTCGAAGCGGACCCCGGCGAGAAAGAGAACGTCGCGGCTAAGCATCCCGAACTGGTCGAGAAGGCCGCCGGTTACATGAAAACGTCACACACGCCGTGCTGGGAACCGAAGTGGAATTTTTAGCGCCGCCGACTTCTTTGATTGATTTGCCGTCCGAGACAAGCGTTGACGCACGTCCGCCGGCTGTTGTAGTGTCAATTCGAGCGCCGTGCGTCTCCAGTCTGTCAGGTTGAGCGCCTTGTGCGACTGAACCTGTCACTTCGGGGTAACCCCGAAGATCGCGAATGACCTACCATTTCCGAGCGTGAGGATCAATCCGCGCCTGCGGATAATACCTCACGCAGCACACGCCTGGTGGAGGCGCGCGGTTGCTCGTTTTTCGTCATCACTTGTCGGCATATCGGATGTCACACAGACAACAACGAATACGCTCTATCCTGGCCAAGCTGGCTGTCGCGGCTCTGAGCGGACCATGGACGGAGGATTCGATTCGTCGTCGCTTTCGCGAAGTCTGCGGTCGTAAACAACGCACTCCTTGGATTCAGTCGCTCGCGAACAGGCTGCTGCACGAGTTCCCTGAACCGCCGGGAGTGAAAGAGGTCAGACAAATCATTGCCGACGATGCTGAGCTGATCGCATGGTTGCACAGATCGCGCAGGCTCCCGCTCGTCACTGTCGCCTCCTTGCCGCACGCGATGCTGCCCGCAATTGCCGACATTCGCCGCTGGAATCTCCCTGCGATCACAACGATCGGTCAGTTGGCGGAGTGGCTGCAAATCGCGCCGTACGAACTTGATCGGCTGGCCGATCCCTATTCTTGGGAACGCTGCCGCACGAGCATGCCGAGCCGGAACTACCGCTACCGCTGGTTACGGCGTCCCGGCAAGTCCCCTCGATTATTGGAAGCTCCGAAACCTCGGCTGCGAGAACTGCAACGGAAGATTCTACGGGAAATTCTGATCCGAGTTCCGCCACACCGAGCGGCCCATGGTTTTCTTGCCGGACGCTCCATAACGACCTTTGCGACCCCGCATGTCGGTCAAGCATTTGTCGCTCGAATCGACTTGCGGAATTTCTTCGGCCAGATTCGCCGTCCGCGCATTGCGGCGCTATTTCGCACGCTGGGATATCCGGTTGCGGTGGCCAAGGTCTTGGCGGCGCTTTGCACAAATGCCATGCCGATGCCGGTTTTAGACGAGATCCGCCATGAATCCGGCGAGGATCGGCAACAGGAATTTCAACGGGTCTTCGCGACGCCGCATCTGCCGCAAGGGGCGCCGACGTCGCCGGCCCTCGCCAACTTGATCGCATATCGCCTCGATTGCCGGCTGTCCGGGTTGCTCGACGTTGCTCACGCCCATTACACGCGCTATGCCGATGACTTGGTCTTCTCGGGCGACGAGAAATTCTCCCGCAGTTGGCCGCGTCTCAAGCTCTTGATTTTGGCCATTCTGTTGGACGAAGGATTCCCGATTCGCGAGCGCAAATCTCAGGCCATGTTTCGCTCGCAGAGGCAGCAGATCGCCGGACTCGTCATCAACGAATCGCTACATCTACCGCGAGCGGAAGTCGATTCCTTGAAAGCCTGCCTGTTCAACTGCGTCCGATTCGGTCCGAATTCGCAAAACCGAAAGTCGCACTCCGATTTTCACGCTCATCTTCAGGGAAGAATCGGCTACGTGCGTCAGTTTCAACCAGCTCGGGCCGAGAAACTGCAGCTTCTGATGGACCAGATCGATTGGACGAAATGATGCGGATCAATTCACCGATCCGGCGTTCACCGCAATCCCGGCGCGCGTTCGATGGCCGCCAGTTCGCCGGAATCGATCCAGACCAGCGAACACCGGCAGCAGGAATCGATGATCTGATTGCCGGGGCCGTAATACGGATGGACTTCCATCGTCCGGTTGCAGCCGGGGCAACAGACCGGATCGGAGAGTTGCTCCAGATCGATCGGCTGCGGCCGGAATTCTTTTCCGCGGAATTCGGCCCGGCGTTGCCGGACGATCGCGCCGAACGCCGCGTTGTTCAGCAGCTTGCCGTGACAGCTCGCGCAGGCGAGGATCGAATGCTCATCCAGCGCGGCCTTCACCAGCGCCTCTTCGCAACGCGGGCAGACGACGGGCGTGAATTCATCGCTCCAATTGACGCGGTCGACGTTGTCATGGTCGGCGTCAACCAGATCGTAGGGCAATGTCTCAAGGGCTTCCGTGGACATGACGAGATTTCCGGGCAGAAGAAAAGTGCGTTCTTTTCAACTCTAGCTCGGAAATTCGGGCGGAAAATCGAATAACGCAAATCATTTTCAATGTGTCGTTTGCGCTGATTGACAGGCGGGGGACCGCGGTTGCCAACCGCAGCTTTGAGGCTGGAATTACGTCAGAATCTCGTGAACCACCTCGCCGTGCACATCGGTCAACCGGCGGTCGATGCCGTTGTGGCGGAACGTCAAGTTGGCGTGGTTGATCCCCATCAAATGGAGCACCGTGGCGTGCAGGTCGTAGCACATTGTTTTGTGCTCGGCGGTCTGATAGCCGAACTCGTCGCTCATGCCGTGGCTGACGCCGGGCTTCACGCCCGCGCCGGCAAGCCAGGTGACGAACGTGCCGCCGTTGTGGTCGCGGCCGACGCTCCCCTGGGTGAACGGCATGCGGCCGAATTCGCTCGTCCAGATCAGGAGCGTGTCTTCCAGGAGGCCGCGCGCTTTCAAATCTTTCAGCAGCGCCGCCGTCGGTTGGTCGATCTGCTGCGCGATGGCCGGGAGTTCCTTGGGGATATCGGTATGGTTGTCCCAATTGTTCGATGCTCCCGACGCGCCGCTCCAGACTTGCACGAAGCGGACGCCGCGTTCGATCATCCGGCGCGCGGTCAGACAATTCCTGGCGAATTCGCCGCAGATGGCATCGCCGGTGCCGTAGGCTTGATGCGTGGCTTCCGTTTCTTTCGAGAGATCGAGAATCTCCGGCATCGTGAGTTGCATCTTCGCCGCGAGTTCATACGTCTTGATCCGGCCTTCCAGCCGCGAATCGCCGGGATGCTGCTCGGCGTGCTTGCGGTTGATCTGCTCCAATAATTTCAAACCGTCTTGTGCGGAGGCCGCTGTGATCTGCGCGGCATCCTTCGGCGGATGCAGATTCGCGATCGGAATCGCCGCCGTCGGGCGGATGATCATCCCCTGATGGCGGACCGGCAGAAACCCCGCGGAGAAATTCCCGGCGTTGTTGTACGGCAGGCCGCGTTTGTCGGGCAGCACCACGAACGTCGGCACGTCGTCGGAGAGGTTGCCGAGACCATACGAAATCCACGCCCCGAAACTCGGAAAACCGGGGAGCGTGAAGCCGGTATTTTGCATGTAGCTCGCCGGGCCGTGGACGTTCGTCGTCGAGGCCATCGCCATCAGGAACGCCAGCTCATCGACGCAGCCGGCGATGTGCGGGAAGACGCTCGTCACCCACCGGCCCGATTCGCCGTGCTGCTTCCACTCGAACGGCGACTTCATGATGTTCCCCGGCGCGCTCGTCGCCGCGGATTTGATGCCGAAATCGACCTTCTCGCCGTGCCGCTTCTCCAACTCCGGCTTGTAATCGAAGGTATCCATCTGGCTCGCGCCGCCATTCATGAAGAGCTGGATGACGCGCTTCACCTTGGCGGGATGATGCAGTCCGCCGTTGAATTCCGGCTTCGGTCGGTCGGCAACGGCGTCGCGAGTCAGCAATTGGGCGAGCGCAAGCGAGCCGAATCCGCCAGCAGCTTGGGAAAGCCAGGAACGGCGGTTCAAATCCGGAGCGAAGGATGAAGCAGAAAACGTCATGGCAATTGAATCCTCATTTCTCGTTCCCGGCCGAGTCGGTCTTTAAGTCCGCATAAATAATTTCCGACCCATGCAAGCTCTTGGCGGTCGCGAGGACTTCTCCATCCGGAGCATAAATCGTCGTGAAGCCGTAGCCGCGCCATTTCTGCTTTTGATCCACGCTCCAGTTCGCGCCGATCACATAATGGTTGAAGGGTTTGATGCGTGCGGGCATACGATGCCAGAACCAGTCCGCCGGGTGCTCTTGATCGACCCAGGCGATGGGGTAGAGCAGCGCCCAAATGTGATGCGGTTCGTACTTTTCGAGAATCTTGTGGATGTCGAAACAGATGCCCAAGCCGACGAGACCATACTCGGTTTGATACGTGGCGACGCCCAAATCGCCGGGCGTCGCCCAGGATTTTTCCGGGTAGGGCCACGGCGTGAGCTTGCGATAATGAGCCACCAATTCCCCTTGGGGCGAGACCAGGCAAACGGTGTTGTAAAACTTCGGGTCTTTTGCCGGCTTGCCGTCCGGTCCGGCCTCGACTTCGACCAGCGGGACGGTGAGATAGATGCCGAGTTTTTTCGCGAGCGCGGCGAACTGATCGGTGGAAGGGCCGGGAACGGTCTCGGCGAACGGGAGCGGGTCTTTGCCTTTGAAACTTTTTTCGATGGGCCAGCCCTCAAGCTGCCAATTGGTCTTGAGATCCTGCGAGAGATAGCCGGTGATGGCCGCCTCGGGAAGGACGACGATTTTCGCCCCCTGCTTGGCGGCCTCTTCAATCAGCGCCGCCAGCTTCTTCCGATTGCCCTCGACGTCGCCCAAGTCGCTGGAACATTGAATGGAAGCGACTTTGACCGTCGCCGGTTTCTCGGCGGATTGGGCCAAGAGATTGAGCGGGAGAGTCAAAACGAGGAAGAGAGATGCCTGATGAATCAAAGTGGACGGGGCCATTTTCATTCCTTGTTCTGATCCCAACTTCAATCCACATACAAGAACTCATTGGAATTCAGCAGTAACCGACACGCATTCGCCAAGCCGTGTTTTTCAGCATAGGGCGTAAAGCTCGATACATCGTCCGCAGTCGGATCACGCAGTAAAACACGCCGATAAAGCACAATGATCTGCCCGGGCAAATCCGGTGATTCCCTCTTCAACCGTTCCGCGAGATGATCGCACTGCCGGATCAGCAGCCGGTCGTGCAGCAACGCCAGCGCTTGCAGCGCCGTCAGCGATTCATTCCTTACCGGCGCCCATTGCGACGAGTCGGGGCAGTCGAGGGCTTCGTGGTAGGGGTCGGGCAGGGTGCGGAAGAGGAAGCGGTAGACCGAGCGGCGGGTGTGCTCCGGCTGGTCGGGGTCGAAGCCGAGGTAATCGACGACGGGCGTGATCTGCACGCCGGGGGATTCGATGAACTGCCGGGCCGACGGGCCGTGCATCCGGTCATCGAGCCGATCGGCGAACAAGAGCGCCGAGTCGCGGATTTGCTCGGCTTCCAATCGCACTCGATGTTGCCGCCAGAGGAATTTATTGTCGCCGTCGATCGCGGCGTAGTCGGCTCGATGATCGGAGACTTGCCGATAGGCGGCACTCGTCACGATCTGGCGATGCAATCGTTTGAGCGAGCCGCCGCGGTTGCGGAAATCATCGGCGAGCCATTCGAGCAACTCGGGATGGCTCGGTTCGATGGCCATCACGCCGAAATCGTTGGGCGTATCGACGAGGCCGCGGCCGAAGTGGTAGTGCCACATCCGATTGACGATCGAGCGCCAGACGATGCCGTTGTCCGGATCGGAAATCCAATGAGCCAACGCCGCGCGGCGATTCCCTTCGACGTTCGGTTCGACGATGTCGAACTTTGCCGGCAACTGTGCGACGCATTTCAAACCGCCGGCTTGCATCTCGTCTTTCGGCTGGCGAATGTCGCCGCGGTGGAGAATGTGAATCGGCCGCGGCGTCGCAGCGGGACGCAATCCGCCGGCGGCCTGGAATTCCCGGTTCGCCGTGAAGATCATCTGCGGCGGCGGCAGCGCGGCGAGCGATCGCGCCAATTCGTCCCGTCTCACAAACCGGCCGAGAATCGCGCGCTCGGCTTCCGATCTGTCGCCTGCGGGTTTCGCAACAATCGCCGCGACCTCCGACGGCAACACGACGGCCTCCAGCGGCAGCGGGGATGCCGCGCCGGTGAACGAAATCCACGGCCGGCCGATGAGATGTCCGCCGCCATGGAGTTGTTCCAGCGTCACGGTGATGATGGCGCCGCCGGGATGGCTGACCGGTTGGGCGAATTCGAACACGGCCTGATGCGGCTTGCCGATCTCCGGGTGAATTCCCCACGCCGTGGCCGGCTGGTTGTCGATGGCGTGCTGGATCGTCCAGCCTTGCTGGTCGAAATCGGCCCGGGCGTTTTTCACCGCGACCGGCTGCTTGAGTTCGGGCTGTCCCGCCGGCGCGGCGGCGATGCGCAGTTCGCTCAGGTGAAGATTGCCGTTGTCCTGCCGGCCGGGCCCTCCTTTGAACAACGAGTCGTGCGTCAAGACTTCCAATCGCATGCCGGTGATCGCCGGCAAATTGACCAGATAGGTCAGCGTGTAGGTGTCCTTCTCCGGCTTGGTTCCCTCGCTGAGGACCGACCCGTCGGACTGCACGGTGAGCTTCGATCCCTGAGCCGATTGAACTTCGTTCGGCGGCAGCGCGGACCACAATTGGCCCGCCTCTTTCGTCCGCTGCTCCCAGTTCGGAATCCGGGCCTGCAACTCCGCCGCGAGAAACTCGGCCGCCGGACGTTGATCGAGCTGCGCCAACTCCGTTTGCCACGCCTTCCGCTGTTTGCCGATTGCGGGATCCGGGTCGTAAGGCCTGTCGGCTTTGTCGACGCCGGCGAACACGGCCTGCAGACTGTAGTAATCGTCCTGCGAAATCGGATCGAACTTGTGATCGTGGCAGCGGGCGCAGTGGACCGTCAGGCTGACGAACGTCCCCATCGTCGTGGTGATGGTGTCGTCCCGGTCCACATACTGGGCGATCCGGCGGTCGTCGGTGTCGTCCTGAATGCTCATCAGCGAGCTCTCGTCGAACGGACCCGAAGCGAGAAACCCGGTGGCGACGAGGCTCCACGGGTCTTCGGGGAACAGCGCATCGCCGGCGACCTGGTCCTGCACGAACCGGGCATACGGCCGGTCTTCGTTGAAGGCCCGGATCAGGTAATCGCGATAGGGCCAGGCGTTCGGCCGGATGCGGTCCTGATCGTGGCCGTGCGTTTCGGCGAAGTGGGCCACGTCCATCCAATGCCGCGCCCAGCGTTCCCCCACGTGTGGACTGGCCAAAAGCCGATCCGCGAGGCGCTCGACGGCATCCGGGCTGTCATCGGCGAGAAACTCGGCAAACTCCTCCGGAGCCGGCGGCAAACCGACGAGGTCATACGTCAACCGGCGAATCAATACCCGGCGATCGGCTTCGCCGGACGGCGTCAATTGCTTCTCGCGAAGCTTCTGAAGCACGAAGGCATCGAGCGGCGACCGGTTCCAGGAGGAATCCCCCGCCGGAACTGTGACCGGCCGCAAAGTTCTCAGCGACCACAGCGTTTCGGATTCATCTTGTGCGTCGATCACCGTCGGCGCAATGGCGCCGGAGCACATCAAACACGCCAGCACCAGCAACCCCTGCCGCATCGCAACATCCTTCCTGAAAGGGCGCATCCCTCGCCGGAATGCGACCCCTTCAGTCTACCAACTGCGAGCGTCATGTCGCGAGAAGGAATGCGAGAAACCGGCGGTGGCCGGGTCTGGAGGGCTTTGCGGAAGGCCCGGCGAAGCGGGAGTGCCGATGCACCATCGATCCGGGCCATCGCAGAGCCTCCGACCCGGCCACCCGACGTTACGGCTGCGCCGTCAGCCGGGACATCAGCCAGGCGTGAATCGACGCGGCGATTTGCTGGTAGCCGACTTCGTTCGGATGGACGGCGTTGTTGTCCGGATAGCCGGCGTCGGGATCGAGATTCAGTTCGGTCGGAATGATGCGGATGCGGTCCGCTTCGCGCCCATTGAACTGTTTGAGCTGCCGCTCGACCAGGCGGTGCTGAATCCGCTTCCAGCCCCAGCGCGGATAGCGGTCCTCATAATTGGCTTTGAACGCCGCGTCGCGCATATTGCCGGGCGTCGTCAGGCAGATCCCGAATTCGGCTTTCGGAGCCGCTTCGCGAAACGCCTTGATCAGCGTTTCCGCGTGCTGAAAGACGCCGTCGATGTGCTGATCCATTTTCTCGACGTCGTTCGGGTTGGCGCCGAAGCAATCGTTGATGCCGAGCTTGAAGATCACGAAATCGGGCGGCTGGTTCTCGCAGAACTCGCGAATGAACCGCGGGACGTCGAACTTCGGCTTGTCGTTTTCCAAAAAGACGAAGGGGCTGCTGTGCTTGCGCTTGGTCTTGTCCGGATCGGGATTCGGTTCGTAATGGGTGATGAACGTCTCCCAGCGCCAGCCGCCGTAGCCTTCATGCGCCACTCCCGGCGCGGCGTTCGGCGGCCGATGCGTGCCGAGCATCTTCCATTTGACGCCCGATTCCGTCAGCCGTTTGGCGAGATCGTTCGGATAAATCGTGGCATGCGTCAGACTGTCGCCGACGATCAACAGTTTGACTTCGCGGTCGGTCGAGACCTTCGCGGGGCTGACGACCCATTTCATCTTTCCTTCCGCAAGCTGTTTGTCGCCGCGAGAGACCGTTACGTGCCAGTCATGGATTCCGACATCCGATTCTTTCGGCGTGACGGCCCAGTGTCTCTGGTCCGTTGTTCCCAAGTCGCTCTTCACGGCGAACTGCAAGCCCTCCGGTTTTTCGATCAGTACGAGATTCTCAAAGAAGACGTTCATCTCCGAACCGGCCACGGCATAGCCCGTCGGCGGCAGCATCAGCCGGAGATCGTCTTTGTCGTCTGCCCGCAGGATTCCAGACAGGCAGCACAAGACCGAGAGACAACAAACGAGGCGTTCCATGCGGATGCTCCACAGAGGACGAACAAGAGCCGCACACAAAGTAAGCGGCGCGAGTCATATAGCGCCGCTTACTTTGTGCGCGGCTCCTTAAACACGCGGAAATACTACCGCGCTTCGGACTCGAGTTGGTAGTCTTCGATCTTCTTGTGCAACGTGTTGCGGTTGATGCCGAGTTTGACGGCGGCCTTTGTCTGCACGCCCTGGCAGGTCCGCAGGACTTGCAGGATCAACTCTTTTTCGACGAGCGACATCACCTGCTCGTGAGCGACGCTGGTGTCCTCGCCGGCCTTGAGCAGTCCCAGCGTGACGAGTTCGCTGCACAGGGTGTTCAGTCCCCCCGACTTGTTCCGGTTCAAGCGAATCGGCGCCAGGCCGCGAACCGGAGGCGGAAACAGGTCCAGCGAGATCGCTCCATCCTGGCAGAGCACGATGGCCCGCTCCACGTAGTTTTGCAGCTCGCGCACGTTGCCCGGCCAGGCATACGCCTGGAGCGCGGCGATGACGCTGTCGGGAACCTGCGGCACCGGGCGATTGTTGGCGGCGGCGTAACGCTGAATGAAATGCCGCACCAGCGGCGAAATGTCCTCCGTCCGGTCGCGGAGCGCCGGCAGGTAAATCGGCACGACATTCAGGCGGTAGTACAAATCCTCGCGAAACTTGCCGGCGTCGATTTCATCCTGCAGATCGCGGTTCGTCGCCGCGACGATCCGGCAATCGACGCGGATCGTCCGGCTGTCGCCGACCCGTTCGAATTCCTGCTCCTGCAGCACCCGCAGCAGCTTCACCTGCAGCGTGTAACTCATGGAGTTGATTTCATCCAGGAAAATCGTCCCGCCGTGCGCGGCCTCAAACCGTCCGGTGCGGTTGTCGAGCGCGTTGGTGAACGCCCCTTTTACGTGGCCGAAGAGTTCGCTTTCGAGCAGGCTCTCGCTGAGGGCGCCGCAGTTCACGCGAATAAATGGTCCGGTGGCCCGGGGACTGCATTCGTGGATGGCCCGTGCGACCAGCTCTTTGCCTGTGCCTGTCTCGCCGAGCAGCAGGACCGTCGCCGCCGTGGAAGCGACCCGCCTTGTCAGCCGATAGACGTCCCGCATCGCCGGTCCATCGCCGATCATGCCGGCGAGGACGGGGCTGTTGCTGGATTCGGTAGCAGAGAGATTCGACATGGTTCCAAAGAGTATCAAATCTGCAGGCTAATTGCGCATCGACAGCCTGTAAATTGCGCTCACGAAACCATGATTATAGGAATATCGGGAAAAGGGTGTAGGATATGCCATGCAAAATGTTTATCAACACATGACACATCGGCCGACGGAGGGATTTCCCGCTCAATCATGCGGCAGGAGTGATGACAAACTCAGCGTGATGGTTGCTTAGTCCCGGCATCGCCGACGCCGGGCTTTGGTATCAGGTCACCGCGGAGCCGGCAGTTTGCCGATCCGTTCGCCGACGACCTTCGGCTCAGGATTCAGCGACCCGATCACCGCGGCGAGGGCTGAAGCCACCACCGGATCGGTCTCGCTCTTCCAGGCGTTGGTCAGCGCTCGCACCTGGTCTTCGGTGAGCATGACGCCGTGGCGTTGAATGTGAAACGCCAATTGATTGGCAGCGCTGGCCCGGAGGGATGCCGGCACTTGAGAATTGATCACCACGCTCTCGAACCGCTGCTGCACCGTGTTCGAACCGATGCCGGATAACGCGACGATAGCCATCGGAGCGAGAGCGGGGTTCTCCAGCACTTCCGACAAGACCCCTTCCGCCTGGTTCAGGTCGATGATCGAGCCACGGTCGGCTTGCGACAAGTGAGCGAACCAGCGAACGGCAGCGGCCTGATACTGGCTCCGTTCTTCCTCCGACAGTTGTGACCCGCTGACGGACGCCATGAACGGCCGAACCTGGTCGACGAAATCGCTGGCCGAGCCGGACTCCGCCACGAACGTCGCCGGGCCGCTGCGCTGGATCAGGCGGTACAACTTGGTGCGGGTCGTCGCTTCCAACGGATCGAGCCGGCCGCCGGGCGGCAACGTGCCGCCCCAAATCGGCGATGCGGCTTCCGGGAAGGCCATGGCGTTTTTCCGGCCGAATTTCGTCTCGACGTCGGTGATGTCTTCCGGACCGTAGAAAACGATGGGCAGATAGGCCGTCCGGGAGTCAGCCCGGAAATTCGCCACGGTTTGCGACAGGTCCCACTGAATGCAGTTGATGTGGATGACCGCCAGATCGATGCCGGCGGTGGTGGATGCGACGACGAATCCCTCTTTCCCGGTGCGAGCTTTGACGGGGGTATAGCCCAATTCCGATAGAAATCCCGTCGTGATTTCCGCCCGTTCCAGATCGGCGTCGATGATCAATGCTTTCCGCTCATCCGTATACGAAATCGCCTGCGTCAGAATCGAGCCCACGCGATCGGCCCCGCGAAAGGCGCGATTCGGCTCCAACCGCAGGATCGCGTTCGCCGCGGCGAACTGGATGCGCAAATCGGGATAATTCAAAGCGCTGACGACGGGGGACTTGCGACCGTTTCCGCTCTGAATCATGGCGCTGGAGCCGATCTGCCCGAGAATCTGCAATGCGGCTTGCGCGGTTCCCGCTTGGCCGGCGGACAAAGCATCCGCGAGGACATCGGTCACGGTCGCTTCTCCCGCGGTGAGAGCCGTGGAACCCGGCGTGTCCGGCGCCGTCGAAATGGGCCGATTGCGGCCTTGTTCGGCGACGGCCCAGCCCAGTTGGCTGCCCAAATACATTCGCTGCGATTCCGGATTTTCCGGCGACAGATCGAGCCACTGTTTTGCGAACCGGGTCGACAGCAGCAACTGAGCCCGCTCCGGGGGCGACGACGTTTTGACGACCGTTCCCGCCTCGTCATTCCAGGTCCAGATCGTGACTGTGCCGTCGTCTTCGAGCGGCAATTCGAATTCATGACCATACAGCCCCCGCGCGATGCGGCGAAGCTCATTGACCGCCAGTTCCGCGGAGATCCGGCTCGAACCCCGGTCGGAGTTTGACAGGATGCGGACCAAGGCCTCGCGGGCCGCTCGCTGAATCTCCGGAGTTTCGCCTTCGAAAAAGGCGGGATGCCACAGATACGGAGTGGCGATCGAGCTCTTCAGAAGTTTGAGCGCGGCCAGCGACGCCAGGCGGACAGACGGCTGCGGGGCTTCCAAACCGGCAATGGTGGGCGCCACGGCCGGCTGACCGATGCGGCCGATCGCCAACACGATCTGATCGATCTGCGCCGGCGAATCCGGATTCACTAGCTTGCGCATGAGATGAGGCACGGCGGCCTCGCTGAGATTTTTCAACTCGCGAATGGCCAATTCCCGCTGCACGGGGTCGGCTCCCAACTTCGCGATCAGCACGTCGGCGTATTCGGGGTCTTCCGCTTGCTTGCGCGACGCCGCGCTCAGTTTCTCCGCCAGCCCGAGCGCTTTGCCGCGCAGCTGTTTGATCCGCGTCAGCTTGAGAAACTCGCCCGTGCCATACTTGTCGCGCAGCTTGAGCAGCAGCGCGTCGTCGGGGTCGGATTCCAGAAATTGCGAGAGGTAGCGGTCGGCCAGATCGAGACGGGCCAGGTCGATCATCATCAGCGTCGCGGCAAACAGTTCTTCCGGCGTCTTCGGTTCGTGCAACAGCGGCGACGGGTCGGTTCCTTTGTCGAATGCCGGGGGTGGGGGAGGGGGTTGCTCCTGCGCGCCAGCGTCGCACGCCGCAACGCCGACGAGGACCGCCGCGATGATCGCCAGCGCGTTATACCGACACGAACCCGGCATATCACTTCTCCGCCCGCGTCCGGCAACCGCCGTTACGGTCTGCCTCACCGTTAAAAGTCCACCAATCTGCCGCCGGCCGTTGAGATCATGAACAAGAGTTGCCGAAGGCGATGGTGAATCGTCACTTAGGCCCGATTCGGCCCGCCTCCATCCTAGAGACGGCCCCCCGCTGGTTGCAAACAAAATCGCCCCATGCGGCGAGAGCCGCACTCTCCCCCGCATCTCACATCGGCAGCCACCGGGTCAATTTTCAGGCAGACCCCGGTCCGGAATTCGGCTTGGTACGATCTATGCGTTGCGTGACGGCTGTGCTGATTTCAACGGCGTCAGGATGGCGGCGCGTTTCCAATGGGCCCGCCGGTGACGGCAAAATCAGCCGAGAAAGCGCATGAACGCCCAAGCGAAACCCGGCGGACTACGCCGGCACGCGGCGTTTTTCCAGGACCAGCACGTTGCCGCGGCCCTGGTACTCGACGTGGCTCATGAAGGCCCGCATCAGCATGATGCCGCGGCCGCAGGGGCGTTCGAGGTTCTCCTCCTCGGTCGGGTCGGGCACTTCTTCCGGCTGGAACCCGGCTCCCTGGTCTTCGATCACCACCCGGAGGAAATCGGCGGAGATCGAGCATTCGACCCGGACCGACTTGTGCGGGTCCATGCGGTTGCCGTGCTTGATCGCGTTGACGAGCGCTTCTTCCAGCGCCAGCCGGACGCCGAACACGTCCCGCGACGAGTATTCGAGTTGTTCGAGGCGGGCCACGATCCGTTCCTGCACGGCTTGGCCGGCGGACGTATCGCTCGGGATCACCACTTCAAATAGTTCGGGGACGGACATAACGTCGGGACGTGCTTTCGGGAAAAGCGAGCGGAGAACCCGAGACAGGAGCAACCCGATCGGACCCATGACCGAAAACTCAGAATCCTTCCAGAGCCTGCTCTTGAGTGCCGCGAATGTCGAAGATCTTGTTCAGACGGGTAATCTCGAAAACTTCATAGATTTCCGGGCGAATGCAGCACAGGCGCAGCTTGCCTTTGGCCGCTTTGACTTTCTTGTCCATCGTGATCAGCTTGCCCAACGCCGCGCTGGAGAGGTATTCCACATTGCTGAAATCGAGCACGATTTTCTTGCGCTCGTCTTCATCGACCAGACCGAACAGCTGATTCCCGATGATCTGGATATTCGTCTCGTCCAGGATCTTCTTGTCGATGAATTTGACGACGGAGACGTTGCCGATCTCCTCGATATCCAACCGGCGTTGTGCAGTCGACATACCTCGGTTCCCCTTTTGCTCCGCTCGCGAATTCCGCCCGGCCCCGACGGAGGGCGATGACTTCAATGGAATCAACCGCGTCTGGTTTTCAACTAACTCGTTGGAAGAGATGCAAGATCAACCTACACTGGTGAATCATCGTTTGACCTCGCACCGCTGTCAAGTCAGTTTCTTCGGCGATAGGCCGCGCCGTCCTGCGGAAAATGCAGGGAATGCCTGCCGTGACGGCGTGCAACGTCTCAATCCATAGCATCCCCATTCCGGCCCTTTTATGATTGGACATCCCGCAAGCATCTTCCGCCGACGAGGGAAAACCAATGGATCGATGCTCCCGTTGCTCAGGGCGATGGTTGACTGCCACGATCGCGGCGCTGGCACTCTCGGCGGGACCTCCGCCGGCGGGGTCCGTCGCGGAAACGAAGCCGGCGCGATCGCCCGGAACGACCAGCCTCACCAATCCCAAAGTCCGCTTTTCCGAACCGGCGGAGCATTTCGTGGAACTCTCCCGCGGCCCAGTGACGGCGGTGTTCGTCGACAACGAACCCGTCGATCGGGGCCTCGCCGCGGGACACAAGGGGGGCTACAACGGCGTGGCGTATCTTCGCCGGGCCGGCATGCAGGAGAATCTCTTCGTCCCGGCGTTCGCCGGGCTGAATTTCGAACACATTCACGACGGCACCAAGGCCGTCGACAGAGAGCGGTTCGAACCACGCGCGGCGCCGATGAAACTCCGCCGCATCGATGACTTTACCGTGGAACTCCATCAGCCGCCGACGCCGAACTGGCAGCTCGAAAGCTGCGGCCGCTATCGGCTCTTGGAAGACGGCGCGATCGAATACACGTTCGAATGCATCCCGCGAGCCAAGACGTTCCGGCAAAACTGGATCGGCCTGTTCTGGGCGTCTTACATGCAAGCCCCGGAGGAGAAGTCGATTCACTTCCTGGGACGCGCCGCAGCCGACGCCAAACCCGCCTGGCTGAAACTCCTGCCGGAAAAGCACGGCGTCGACGCCACGCACCCGCCGGCAGGAAAGCTGCCGGACCTCAAGTTCGATCCGGAGTTCTCGCTAACGCTGGCCAATCATCCCTCGAAGTACGCCCACACCGAGTCGTGGTATTACGGCGTCAGCCACGGCGTCGCGTTCGTGCAGATGTTCCGTCCCCAAGACCGCGTCTGGTTCGCACAATCCCCCACCGGAGGCGGTGGCGCCAATCCGGCATGGGATTTCCAGTGGTTCACCGAGGGTGCGGAGGTGAACCAGCCCTACGGCTTCGTGATGCGGACCGCCGTCGTGCCGTTCACCAGCCGCGAACAGTTGGAACGCGACATCGCCGGCCACTTGCAGGCGCTGCGCTGACGCTCAGATCACGATCGGCTTGTTGAGCGCCCGGCGGACCGGAACGAATTGGCCGGCGTGCATCAACGGATGGGTCGCGATCAGAATCCAAATCTGTCCCGCCGTCGGAAACATCGCCCGGAAGCTTTCCGGCGCCGGCTTGTCCAGATCGGCATCGCTCACCTTTTCCAACGCGGTCCGAGTGGCGGCGTTCACCTTGTCCAGCAGATCGACATATTGCTGCTTGGTGCAGAAGTCCTTCGGATTGTCGCTGACGGCATTCTCTTTTTCGTGCGTGTCCTTGAATCCCGCCGGCAACTTCGGAGCAGCGCCCGGCGCCAGCGATTCGAGGAGACTGCATTCCGACGAAATCAAATGCCCCAATTGCCAGGCGAGGTGATTGCAGCCCGGCCCGGGACGCTGCATCAATTCGGCGTCGCTGAGATCGCCGACGTACTGCTTGAGGACCATCAGGCTGATATCCATCGTGGAGTTGATCGCTTGCTTCGTGTTCATGGGAATCTCTAGAAAAGGAAAGCGTGCAGTTCACGGACCGTGCATAGAATACGCCCTGCCGTTCCCAGCGGCAATCGGCCGCCCTGTTAAATCCCGGTTCAGCTTTGTTTAACCGGGATTTGCTTTTAAGAAGCACGGATCCAATCATCAAAGCAAATCCCGATTGCGCAATGCCGAAACCGGGATTCTTACATCACAGTCGGTTCACCGGTGATACATCCCGGTCAGCAAGGCTTCTTCAATCACGTGACCCTGCATCGCCTTCAAGAGCGCTGCCTTCTCTGACTTAGCCGCCAGCTTGAGCGGGGCGTCGAGAGCATAGAGCCGGAAATGATAGTGGTGCACGCCATGGCCGGACGGAGGGAGCGGGCCCCGATAACCGATCTTCCGTTCCGACGTCCACGAATTCAGGCCTTGCAGCGCTCCCGCCGGTTGCTGGAGCGAGGAATCCGACGGAACCCCTTCCGGCAACGACCGCAGGTCCGGTGGCAACCGGTAGATGACCCAGTGGACCCAAGGCTCCGGCGTCGGGGCGTCCGGGTCGTCGCAAATCAGCGCGAACTCCTCCGTCTCGGCAGGAACGCCATCCCACGCCAACGGCGGCGAGACATCGATCCCGTCTCCCGTAAATTTCTGCGGAATCGGTTCGCGGTTTCGAAAGGCCGTGCTGCTTAACGTCAGGCTCATGATGACATCTCCTGAAAATCGAGGCCCGTTCAAACAGAATTTGTCACGAGAACCAGCGCGCCGGTGACTTGGCCGTTTCGCAGGCGAGCGAGGGCCGCATTGGCCTCGGGCAACGGAATCGCCGTGACTTCGCTCCTGACGGGAATCTTAGGCGCCAACTCCAGAAATTCGACGCCATCCCGGTGCGTCAGGTTGGCGACCGACCGCACGATCCGTTCGCCCCACAACAACCGATAGGGAAAGCCGGGAATGTCGCTCATGTGAATGCCGCCGCACACGACCGTGCCGCCGCGACAGACTTGCCGGAGCGCCGCAGGGACCAGCGAGCCGACCGGCGCGAACAAGATCGCGGCATCCAGTTCCTCCGGCGGAGAATCTTCCGACCCGCCCGCCCAACAGGCTCCCAGTTTCCGGGCAAACGCCTGGGCCTGGGCATCGCCGGAGCGTGTGAAGGCGTAGATCTCGCGGCCTTGATGCAGGGCGACTTGGGTGACCAGATGAGCCGCGGCGCCGAATCCGTAAATCCCGACTCGCCGAGCGTCGCCGGCCATCTTCAGGGAGCGATAGCCGATCAAACCGGCACATAAGAGCGGCGCGGCTTCAATATCCGAAAATCCCGCCGGAATTCGCAGGCAACTCCCGGCATCGGCGACTGTGTATTCCGCATAGCCGCCGTCGAGTTGATAGCCCGTGAATTTTGCCTTGTCGCAGAGATTTTCCTTGCCGCACTGACAATAGCGGCATGACCCGCAGGTGGTTCCCAACCACGGGACTCCGACGCGTTCGCCGATGCGCCATTCGGCCACTCCTGCGCCGAGCGATATCACCTCGGCCACGATTTCGTGGCGCGGCACCAGCGGCAATTTTGGATCGGGCAATTCGCCGTCGACGACGTGCAAATCGGTCCGGCAGACGGCGCAGGCCAGCACCTTTAATAACAACTGTCCTGGTCCGGCCACCGGTATGGGACGCTCTTCCCACACGAGGGGTTGTTTCGTCTTTCGCAGGACCATCGCGTGCATGGCGTTGCTCCCGGTTTCAAGTCACGCTCCGCTCGGAAACCCTCGCGTCGCGGCTAACCCAAGCATCAAAACGTGAAATCAATTTTAGGCGCTGCCTTTCTCCCGCCAATTCCGCATGGAGTCGGAGAGATGATCGCCGATGTCGGCTCGGTCGGTATCTAGGTCAATCACATGCCAACCTTCTTCGGGCTGCACGACTTCCTGATGGCCGATCTGCTGTTCCAACACGGAAATCGTCGCGTCGGACGGGTCGCCGCCGCGGCGTTGCCGCTCCCCGATCCGCCGGCGCAGAGTCTCCAGTTTGTCGCGAAACTCCAACAGGCAGCACGGCACATTCCGCTCCTCCGCCAGCTCTCGGAAGATGCGCCGTTGCGATTGTTTGAGAAACGTGGCGTCGACAATCACCGATTGTCCGTTGTCCAGCAGCTCGGCCGACAATTCCTTCAGCCGAGCGTAAGTTTGATTCGTCGCCTCCGCAGAATAGAGATCACCGCTTTGCCCGAACAACCGTTTTCGTTCGACATCGGAACGCAGCCGGACGAAGCCGAATTCCGCGGCAAGGCGCTGTGTCCAATACGATTTACCGGTTCCCGACACGCCGCACGTGATGATCAGGCACGGAGAACTCGATTGCGTGATTTGCCGCGCCAGTTCGAGATACCGGGCCAATTGATGATCGAGACGCTTTGCCTCCTCGGCAGAGATGTCGGCCTGCGATCGCCGCAGCACGGCGACTTTCGCCCGGACCAGCGCTCGATAACAGTAGTACCACGCCCAGACGCACAGCCCCTCGTAGTCGCCGGTCTGTTCCAGCCAGCCGTTGAGAAATCGCCAGCCGAGATCGGGCCGGCCGCGATCCGCCAGGTCCATCACGAGAAAGGCGACCTCGCTGATCACGTCGATCCACCGCAGCGACGGATTGAACTCCAGGCAGTCGAAGACTTCGATGCGATCGCGGCGGAGGACCATGTTCCCCGCGTGCATGTCGCCGTGGCCTTCCCGCACTTTGCCCGAGTGTTTTCTTCGCTCAAACTCCTGTTCTCGCCGCACGAATTCCCGCTCGCTCCAGTCGCGGAGTCGCGTCAGAGCCGGAAGCGTGAGCGACGGACTTAAGCCACCGTCGCTCACGCTTCCGGCTCTGAGTAATGCCGTGAAATTATCCAAGACGGGCTGACGGACGGCCGGCGCGGTTCCGAAGGAATCGTTCGCCCCGGCCACACCCGTTTGCTGTTGGAACTTGGCGACATCGGCGGCCAGGCGATCCAATAGCTCCGGCGTCAGTTCGCCGCGCTCCAGAACGGCGGGGAGCAACACATCCTGCGAAAACTGCCGCATCTGGACGGCGAATTCCATCGGTGCGCCGTCGCCGAGAAATGACGCCTTGTCACGCGGTCCGTAAATCGGCCGGACGGCGAGGTACAGGTCATCGGCCTGGCGGCGATTGAGGCGGAGTTCTTCCTCGCAACAGAAGCGGCGTTTCTCCAGCGTCGAGAAATCGACGAACCCGAAGTTCACCGGCTTTTTGAGCTTGTACGCATAATCTCCGGTGAGAATCACCCACGAAATATGCGTTTCCAGCACTTCGAACCGGTCGACGCGATGGTCGTACGCCTCAGGCCGGAGCAAGCCTTGAATCAAAACATCGAGTTCAGCGGCCGATCCGGTCACCGCAGCGGCTTCACAAAATTTCCTCGATCACCCGGCCGCGGCTGATCGGAATCGGGCGGCCTTCGGTCTCGTGCAATTCGGTTTCGGGAGGATAGCCCAGGCAATGGAAGACCGTCGCCAACAGGTCGCGCGGCTCGACGGCTCCGGCGACCGGGTATGCGGCTTGAACATCGGACTTGCCGTGCACCACGCCGCCGCGCACTCCGCCGCCGGCGAGTGCGATGGAAAAGCACTGGCCCCAATGGTCGCGGCCGGCCGCGCCGTTGAACTTGGGCGTGTGACCGAATTCGCCGACCCAGAGGACCAGCGTCTCATCCAACAGGCCGCGTCCGGCAAGATCGGTCAGCAATGCGGAATAGGCCCGGTCCATCCACGGCATGAGAAACCGCCCCAACAAATCGTTGTGCTTATTGTGCGTGTCCCAACTGCCGGCGTTCGGCTCGTTCTCGACTTTGCACCAGTTGATTTGCACCAGCGACACGCCCGCTTCCACCAATCGCCGAGCCAACAACACGCTCTGCGCCCAGCGCGTCCGGCCGTAGCGGTCTCGCGTGGCGTCGGATTCCTGCGACAGATCGAACGCCTGCCGGGCTTTGGAACCGGTCAACAATCCGAGGGCCTGCTGCGACTGGCGCTGAAAACTGGAGACCGCCGGCAATTCCTCGAAGTGGTCCAAATGATGATTCACTTGTTCCAAGAGCGAAAGCCGGCGCTGAAAGCGGAGTTCAGGCAATTCCTCGGGCAAGGCCAGATCAGGAATTTTGAAATTGGCTTCCGACGGATCGCAGGTGACGACCCAAGGATCGTATTTCGGCCCCAGCACGCCGCCGATTTGGCCAGGCCACGCGATTTCACCGACATTGGCGATGCGGTTGGGAACCGTCACCGCCGCCGGCAACGACCGATGCTGGTTCCGCTGAATGTATTTCGCGACGGAACCCCAATGCGGCGCCAGATTCGGGGCCTTGGAGACGGCATTCTCGGCATTCACAGGGATGTGCGGCACGCCGGTCATCATCTGGTAACCGCTCGACGAATGGGCGTTGTCGTTGGTGACCATCGCCCGCAGCACGGCGATCTGGTCGGTGAGGGGCGCAGTCAGCGGCATCAATTCGCCGATCGACAGCCCTGGCGTTTTCGTGTCGATCACGCCGAACCCGCCGCGGATTTCCGCCGGCGCTTCGGGTTTCGGGTCCCACGTTTCATGCTGCGGCGGCCCGCCGCCGAGGAACATCACGATGACTGATTTCGCTTTGCCGAACGCCGTTCCCGAATCGGATGCGTGAGCGACGGTCCGCGAAAGTTGCGGCAACGTCAAACCGCCGACGCTCGTCCCGCCGACCCGCAGCCATTCTCGCCGGGAAAGGTTCCCATTTCCGCTCGGCAAATCCAGAATCCGCAACATTCGGTCCGACTCCGCAACAGCGTTGTTTCGTCAGCCAGACACTGTAACGGACGAACAGTCCAAATGGAATGGCGGATGTTGATGCGATTGCTATCAGAGCCGGAAGCGTGAGCGACGGTCGCGGGCAACCGCCGCTCACGCTTCCGGCTCTGATATCACGAGTCGTCGCGACTACAGCTTCTTCGACAACGACTTCCTTTCCAGCACAGTGGGATCCGAAGCTTGGAATTCACGTGACTTGAAGTCGCGGC
>JADMIO012911318.1_pt1 | contig 56436 bp, 45 predicted proteins | sample 8958161 | NCBI WGS metagenome assembly JADMIO01 (sample SAMN16585339, study PRJNA669376) | soil metagenome | isolation source: Crop rotation soil | place: USA: Cullars Rotation, Alabama | collected 2011
GCGACTTCAAGTCACGTGAATTCCAAGCTTCGGATCCCACTGTGCTGGAAAGGAAAATCTATTTTCTGGCCGTGGCGGTGCTGCTCACGCTGCTAACCGGCGCGAGTCGCGTGCTCATGGGAGTTCACTATCCGACCGATGTGCTGGCCGGTTGGGCCGCGGGTTGCACGTGGGCGTCGCTGTGCTGGCTCGTGGCGCGGCACCTGCAGCGCCGCGGCAAGATCGAGAGCGCAGCGCAGGTTGGGTAGAGTATGCGGGAACCGCGCGGTGTATGCAGTTGAAGTGTAAACTAGCTTTCCCCTCACCCCGGCCCTCTCCCGAAGGGAGAGGGAGGAAGAGCGGCGCGCCATTTGTCGTACAGCGGCCTCTGAATTTCGACATCGCCGTGCAGCGATTCGATGAGCAATCGTTTTTGTTCGGGAGTGGCGAAGCCCATCAATTGTTCGTCCGTCAACGGCGTGTCATTCGTGTGCCGCTCGCCCGACAGCACGTCGGCCAAAAAATAGGTGCGATCGCCGCCCGGATGGCAATCGAACACGCGGCAGTCGAGCCAGGCCAGGCTCGACTCAATGATTGGGCTGCCGGTGGCGGCAGGCCGCCAGGCGACTCCGGCGAACTTGTCCACGTCGCGCCCGGAACGGATGCCAAACCGCCAGGCCAGCTCAATTTGATTTGCGGATATCAAGTGTGCGGCAAACGCGCCGCTGCGCTCGATCAAGTCGTGCGTAAAGTGATTCACGGCAATCGCCGCTGAGATCACCGGCCGTTGGCGGTCGATCGAGGCCCGATTGACGAATGTCGCAACGCAACCGCCGCGCTCGGCCCCGGCGGCGGCGGTGATGATCCAAATCTCGCGCTCGGTGAGGCGAAAAATTTCGTCGATGTTCGGATCGACGTGGGGCTGATCGCGCTCGGGCATCTGCGTCGCGCCGCGCTGGTGTGGGCGGTCCTACCGCTGAACTTCCTTGGCCTTCTCGGCCGGCCCCAATTCCTTGGCCGTCGCGGTGACGTTCGCGGTGTCGGAGGTGACCAATCCCATTTGAACCTCGAAGTCTTTGAGGGCCTGGTCGGCCAGCGCCGATTCCATCGCCTGTTCGCGCTGGATATCCACGATTCCTTCGCTCGACATATCGGCCGCCACGCGGACTTTGGCCCGATTGAGGCTGATCTTATCGTTAATCACCTGCTCGATCTGGCCGAAATCGGTGGTCACGTCAAAATTGAGGCTGCCGGCCAACTTGGCCATCTCCGCTTCAGCCCGGCTCATCTTGAGCTCGGCATCGTACTTGGCGATCTTGTCGCGGACGTCGGATAGCTTGCTGGTGGCGTGCTTGATCTTGGTGAGGTTGTTGCCATAGGCCTCCTCGTGCAACTTGAGTTGACCTTCGTTGTCGGCGAGTTGCTGCTTGGCCTTCTGCAGTTCGAGGGCGAATTTTGCGGCCGTTTCACGGTCGCCGGCGGTCAGATAAGCCTTGACCTTGGCTTCCAAGCTGGCCACGTGTTGGCGGTCGCCAGTGACCTGCCGGGTGACGCGCTCGACCAGCGCCCGATACTGTTCCAATCCCTCCCGCCCCTCTTTGAGCTGGGACACGGCCAGATCATACTCGTATTGCATTTGGGCGATCGGATCGGCCGTCCAAAAGATGTTGGCGACCTTGTTGATTTGCGCCATCAGCGAGCGCCATAGTTTGCCGAAGATCATAGTCCGACCAATCCTTTCGTTGCTGGACGTAGCTCTCTCGATTTACGCCACCCGTTGATGGGTATAACGCACGGCAGGCAGTGCTGTCAAATGACTGGAAGTTGTTAGAATGTCTCGCCAGACGGCGGCGCGGTTGCACCCACGCGACTCCCTAGCCCTTGTTGTGAACTTGTTGCAAGTAGACGCGTTTTGATCGATCCGCCGCCAACTTCCGCCACACCTGCCTGGCGCGCTCCCTTTGAGTGGCCCGATTTCCGCCGCCTGTTCGTGGCGACCGCCTGCTCGACCCTCGCGGGGCGAGCGCTGGCGGTGGTGCTCGGTTGGCAAGTCTATTCGCTCACCGGCAGCACGCTGGCTCTGGGGATGCTGGGGCTGGTGGAAGCAATCCCTTCGATCTCGCTGGCACTCTTCGGTGGGCACGTGGCCGACCGCCGCGATCGCGGGTCGATCCTGCGGGTCACGTTGGCGGCGCTGGCACTGTGTGGGATGCTGCTGGCCATAGTTGGCGAAGGGACCAGTACGGAACACGCGCAATTGGTCATTCTATACGCAGTGGCGTTCGTGGCGGGGATTGCCCGCGGATTCGCCGAGCCGGCCTCCGCGGCGCTCGAGGCACAGGTCGTCCCGTTCCACATGCTGGTCTTTTCCTCGACGCTGATGTCGAGCTGCTGGCTCACCGCCGGGGTCGTCGGCCCGCTGCTCGGCGGCCTCGGCCTGTCGGCCGCCGGCTTGGGATGGATGTCCGCCGCCGCCGCCACACGGCTGACCTATTTGTCGATTGGCGTGCTCTATGCCGTCGCGTGGATATCGGCGATGCGCATCTCTCCCCGCCCCATTCTCGACGCGCGCACCGAGGAATCGATTTGGGAGAGCATTTCTCACGGGGTGCGCTACGTCGCGCGCGACCAGGTGATGTTGGGCTCGATGGCGCTCGATCTGTTCGCGGTGCTGTTTGGAGGCGCGATCGCGCTTTTGCCGGTGTTCGCCAAGGATATCCTGCACGTGGGGCCGGTGGGCCTCGGCCTGCTCAATGCCGCGCCGACCACCGGGGCGCTCCTGACGATGCTCGTGGCCACGCGGTTTCCACCGGTCAAGCATGCCGGACGGAATTTGTTTCTGGCCGTGACCGGCTTCGGCGTGGCCATGATCGTGTTCGCGCTGTCGACGTCGATCTATCTGTCGCTCTTTGCACTGTTCATGAGCGGCGTGTTCGACGGCGTAAGCGTGGTGATTCGCCGGGCCATCGTGCGGCTGCTATCTCCCGACCACCTGCGCGGCCGGATCGCCTCGGTGAGCATGATCTTCATCGGATCGTCCAATGAGATCGGCGCGTTCGAAAGCGGGTTGGCCGCCACGCTGTTGGGCACCGTCCGCTCGGTTTGGCTGGGCGGAATCGCCACGCTGTTCGTGGTCGCGGTGGCCGCGGTGCTCGCGCCCAAGTTGCGCCATCTCAGCCTTGACCCACGGCTCGTCCGCCGGCGCGACGCCGAGGTCGACGAGGCGCTGGACGCCGCGGAAGGCGCGCCGCCATAGTAGACTGTCGCCCATTACCTCTGCTAAACTGCGGCCAAAGTAGTAAGCATACTCTGTATGCCGTTAAGCCGGTGGTGCGTTTGAGAATGATTTCTCAGGTTCCCCTCACCCTACCCTCTCCCACGGGGAGAGGGAAAAATCCCGGAGTCGGTCACGATGCGCGAACGAGTCGATGAGTGGGAACTGGAGCAGCTTGGCGGGGCGCCGCTTGAGAAGCTGTACGTCGCCATCCGCACCGACACGCCTCCGTATTTGGTGACGCCCGACCGCGAAGGCCCGCCCGACGCCGCCGCCGGAGACCGATTCGTGTGCGGGGATCACGCCTGGGCCAACATTATCCCGCTTGCCGAAGCGGAACAGTACACGGGCGACCAAGAGACCGATGTGAAGGCCCTGGTCGAGGAGATGCTCTATCACGACGTCCGCTATCGGCTGGAGCTGGTGAACTGGCTGCGCGAGGGCGAGCCGATCATCGAGGAAGAAGCATACGGCTGCAGCGTCGATGCCTGTCTGGACTCGGTGGGCATCGACTCGAACGCGACCTTCGACACGCCCGAAGAAGCACAGCAACTGGCCGATCAACTGGGGGCACAGCCCGACGAGAACGGCATCGTCCCCGAGTTCCAAGTCGTCGTTGCCGAGTAACGCCGGTTCAAACAACGCTCGCATCCCTCCCTCCCACGGCGATGAAAGAGATTGATAGCCCTCGTAGCCACGCTGCTGCTCGCCTCGCACTTGCTCGCCATGAACGTGGCGGGGGCGGGGCCGCTGGTCGCCATCTGGCTGAAGCGTCGCGCGCGGCGCGGCGACGTGGTGGCCGACGCGGTCGGCAATCGCCTGGCATGGCTGTCGTTTGCGGCGCTCGGTTGGGGAATTGTGCTCGGCGCGCTGTCGCTGGCCTTGATCTGGAAGTTCGAGGGGCACGGCTACTTCGCCGGCGCAGCTCGGATACCGGCGTTCAAATACTACTTCGCCGCCGCCGAATTGGCTTGCTCGCTCGTGTGGACGGGGCTGTACGCGTGGGGCTGGCAACGCATGTCGCGCTGGCCAAAACTACACGCGCTACTGGCGCTGCTGAGCGGCACGAATTTGCTGTACCATTTTCCACCGCTGCTGGCGGCGATCTCCGTGCTCGGCGCGCGGCACGATGGGGTCGAGCAAACGCTCGATCTGGCGGCGTACCGGGCGCTCGCGTGGGAGAGTGAGGTCCTCAGCCGGGTCGTCCACGTGTGGCTGGCGTCGTTTGCCGTGTGCGGGGTGACAGTCATGGCCCTGGCCGTCCGCGCGGGAGCCGGCGCGGCAGAGTCGGCAGCGGTAGGGGCAATCCGGATCGTAGCGGGCGGCGCGCGGTTGGCGCTCGTGCCCACGCTGTTGCAAATACCCGTGGGTTTATGGACGCTGATGGCGCTCTCAGAAACACCCCGCGAAGCACTGTTGGGCAGCGATTGGCTGGGGAGCGCGCTGTTTGTCGGGTCGATCTTGGCGTCGTTTGCACTGTTGCACGCGTTGGCCGCACTTGCCCTCGGAGACGTGACGGCCAAAGGGGTCCATCGGTCGGTCGGTCTCATGTTGCTGATTGTCATTGCCATGTCCGGCACGCTGCGCCGCAGCCATAGTCTGGCGACGCCCGCAGCGCCAGAAATTCTCTCGAAAGGAACCGCATGGCTCCCCAGATCGTAACCATTGCCGACTCCGCGACCGGCGCCACCGCCCAGGTGCTGGTGAGTGGCGGCTTCAATTGCTTCAGCTTCAGGCCGACGATCGACGGCACGCCCCACGAAGCGCTCTGGTCGCATCCGGATTTCAGTGCGGGGACCGAGCGGGCCTCGAGAAGCGGCATTCCGATTCTGTTTCCTTTCGCGGGACGAATCGAAGGGACGAGCTTCACTTTCGACGGGCGGAGCTTTCCGCTCGAACCCGGCGATGCCGCAGGGAACGCCATCCACGGCTTCGTGATGACTCGACCGTGGCGCGTCGTCGAGCAGTCCCCGTCGCGCGTCGTGGGCGAGTTTCAGTCGGCCACCGACGACCCCGTGTTGCTGCTGCGCTGGCCCGTCGAATTCAGAATTCGTGTCAGCTATGAAGTCACCGGCAACGCGCTTGTATCGCAGCTTGTCGTTGATAACCCCGCGACGAAGCCACTGCCATTTTGGCTGGGGACACATGCCTATTTTCGCTTGCCGCTCGGGGGCGCCGGCGACGCGGCGGACACCATCTTTAGCGTTCCGGCAGCGCGGATGTGGGAGCTCGTCGATCTGCGGCCCACGGGAAAACAGTTCGGCGTTGAGGGCTATCCAAACCTGGCTCAAGGGATTCGTCTCGGCGACCGCGAGTTCGACAATGCGTTCACCGATTTGGCGTTCCAGGCGGGCCAGTGCCGGACTACGATTCACAATCCCGCGAATGGCCTGACGCTGACACAAACGTTCGACGACGCCTTCCGGCACCTGGTCGTCTACACTCCGCCACACCGCGAAGCGATCTGCATCGAGCCGTACACGGCGATTCCCGACGCGTTTCGCCTGGAGTCGTCCGGTGTCCGCACCGGAATGCGGATCCTCGCGCCGGGCGAGCGATTCTCTACCCAGATCGCCATCGACGTCGCATAGCGCCGGGTTCAGCCGACTCAGTCCATTTCAAGAGCGACGCGTAAGTGCGGAATTCCCGCCGACACGCATCGCCTTAAAATGCGCGGGTGACGCATGACCAATCCCATGTCCAGCGCCACCCCAGCCAAGAGCGAAGATGGACCCCGCGCCGCTCATGGCTGGATCGCGCTCGTGGCGATTGCGGGCATTGCACTGCACCTTGTTCTGCGGTTTATCGTCCCGAGCAGCACGGGCAGCGCGCAAGCTCCGCTAATCGCAGTGCTTGTCTTGGGCGGGATCCCGCTCGTGTTCGAGTTGCTCGTGGCGCTCTCCCGGCGGCAATTTGGATCGGATCTGCTCGCGGGTATTTCTATCATTACCTCAGCGCTGCTCGATGAATATCTTGCCGGCGCGCTGGTCGTGCTGATGCTGTCCGGCGGCGAGGCTCTGGAAAACTATGCCGCGCGGCGTGCTTCGTCGGTCCTGCGCGCCTTGGCCGCCCGCATGCCGTCGGTTGCACACCGGCGGCGCGATTCGCAAATCGAGGACGTCGCGCTCGGTGAGATTGCCATCGGCGACGCAGTGGTGGTCTTTCCGCACGAGGTCTGCCCTGTGGACGGCACCGTGCTCGAAGGTCACGGCGTGATGGATGAGTCGTATCTCACCGGCGAGCCGTATCAGATGTCGAAGGCGCCCGGATCAGACGTGCTGTCGGGCGCGATCAATGGCGAAGCGGCGCTGGTGATCGAGGCTCACAAGCTGGCCATCGATTCGCGCTACGCGAAGATCATGGAAGTGATGCGCGCCTCCGAACAGCAGCGGCCCCGGCTGCGGCGACTGGGAGATACACTCGGCGCGTTCTACACGCCGCTGGCCGTGGCGATCGCGCTGGTGGCCTGGTGGACCAGCGGCGACGCCACGCGGTTTCTGTCCGTGATGGTCGTGGCTACCCCCTGCCCTCTGCTGATTGCGATACCGGTGGCGATCATCGGCTCGATTTCGCTTGCCGCACGGCGGAGCATCATCGTCAAGAACCCTGCCGTGCTGGAGCAGATAGACACCTGCCGCACGATCATCTTCGACAAGACGGGGACGCTCACCTACGGCGAACCGCGACTGACGGAACAACTGGCGGCGCCCGGCTTCGAGCCGCGCGACGTGCTCACCCTGGCGGCCAGCGTCGAGCGCTATTCGAAACACCCGCTCGCCAAGGCGCTATTGCTCGCTGCCGACGCGGCCGGCGTCAAGCCGCTCGAGGCGAACCAGATCAGCGAGCCGCCGGGCCAGGGACTGCGCGGGACGGTCGATGGCCGCGTCGTGCAGATCACCAGCCGCAAGCTGCTCGCCGGCCGCAATCCGCGCTTGTCCGCCGACCTACCCGCCCAGGCCGGCGGTCTGGAGTGCGTCGTGCTGGTCGACAATCGCTACGCCGCCACGTACCGCTTCCGCGACGAGCCCCGCACGGAAGGGAAGTCGTTCATTCGCCACCTGCGTCCCAAGCATCAGTTCAACCGCATCATGATCGTCTCCGGCGATCGCGAATCGGAGGTCCGTTATTTGGCCGACAAGGTCGGCATCCGGGACGTGTTCGCCAGCCAGAGCCCCGAAGAGAAGCTCGACATCGTCCAGCGCGAGACCGCCCGGTCGCGGACGCTCTATTTGGGTGACGGGATCAACGACGCACCAGCTTTGATGGCGGCTACCGTCGGCGTGGCGTTCGGGCAACACAGCGATGTGACCAGCGAAGCGGCCGACGCGGTGATCATGGACAGTTCGCTCACTCGCGTCGACGAGCTACTCCACATCAGCCGGCGCATGCGGCGCATCGCACTCGAAAGCGCGATCGGCGGGATGGCGCTCTCCATTATCGGCATGCTGCTCGCCGCCGCCGGCTACCTGCCTCCCGTCGCCGGCGCGATTAGCCAAGAGGTGATCGACGTGGCCTGCGTCCTCAACGCACTCCGCGCCGGCATCGGGCCGCGCGAGCTTACCGACTTTTGAAAACTATTGCGGCTTGAGCACCACCACGCCCAACGGCGGCAGCGTCAACTCGATCGAGTGCGGCCGGCCGTGGTGCGGGATGTCCGAGGCCATCAGGCCCTGGCCGTTGCCCACGTTGCTACCGGCGTAGAACATCGAGTCACTGTTGGAAATCTCGCGATACCACCGCTTCTCCGGCACGCCAAGCCGATAGTTCTGCCGCGGCACGGGTGTGAAGTTGCAGGCCACCTGTACGTAGTCGCCCGGATTCTTGGCCCGGCGGATGTAACTGATGATCGAGTCCTGATAGTTGTGGCAATCGACCCACTCGAACCCGGTGTGATCGAAGTCCACCTCGTGCAGGGCCGGCTCCTGGCGGTAGAGCCGGTTGAGATCGGCGACATACTTCTGTATGCCCTGGTGCGACTCCCACTCGAGCAGGTCCCATTGCAGATTGTAGTCGTGGTTCCACTGGTTCCATTGGCCGAAGTCGCCGCCCATGAACAGCAGCTTCTTGCCCGGGTGCGTCCACATGTAGCCGTAGAGCAGCCGCAGATTCGCGAACCGCTGCCACAAGTCGCCCGGCATTTGGTCCAGCAACGAGCCCTTTCCATGCACCACTTCGTCGTGCGACAGCGGCAGCACGAAGTTTTCGCTGAAGGCATAGATCAGCGAGAACGTCAGCTCGTCTTGATGGTACTTGCGGTGAATCGGCTCGTGGTGCATGTACCGTAGCGTGTCGTTCATCCAGCCCATGTTCCATTTCAGGCTGAATCCCAGGCCGCCCAGATACGTCGGCCGCGACACGCCGGTGAACGCGGTCGATTCCTCGGCGATCGTCAGCACGCCCGGGTACTGCAAATGCGTCTGGATATTGAATTCTTTGAGCAGCGAGATCGCGGCCAGGTTCTCGCGGCCGCCGTATTCGTTGGGAATCCACTCCCCTTCCTTGCGGCTATAGTCCAGATACAGCATCGAGGCCACCGCGTCGACGCGCAGCCCGTCGATGTGGTACTTGTCGAGCCAGAACAGCGCGTTCGAGAGCAGGAAGCCGCGCACTTCGTTGCGGTTGTAGTTGAAGATCAGCGTACCCCAGTCGGGATGCGCTCCCTGGCGTGGGTCGGCGTGCTCGTAGAGCGCCGTGCCGTCGAACTCCCGCAAGCCATGCCCGTCGCGCGGAAAATGCGCCGGCACCCAATCGATGATCACGCCGATGCCGTGCTGATGGCAATGATCGACGAAGTACATGAAATCGTGCGGGGTGCCGTAGCGGCTGGTGGCGGCAAAGTAGCCGACCGTCTGATAGCCCCAGCTCCCCGTGAACGGATGCTCGCTGACCGGCAACAACTCGATGTGCGTGTAGCCCATCTTCTGGCAATACTCGACAAGCTGGTGCGCCAGCTCGCGATAGGTCAGCCAGTGGTGCGGGTCATCCTGGCGGCGCTGCCAGCTCCCCAGATGCACTTCGTAAATCGAAATCGGCTTGTCGAGGCCGTTGGTCGCGACCCGCGTCCCCATCCACTGCGAATCTTTCCAGTGGTGGCGATCGAGGTTGACGACTTTCGAGGCGGTACGCGGCGGCAACTCGGCGGCGAAACCATAAGGATCGCTCCGATCGCTCGTCTGGCCGTGGTGCCGTACCTGGTATTTGTAGAGCGTCCCTTCGCCAAGCCCGGGGACGAACAGCTCCCAGATGCCGCTGGGGATCAGCTTGCGCATCGGATGCTTGCGGCCGTCCCAGCCGTTGAAGTCGCCGATCAGGCTGATGCCCGTCGCGTTCGGCGCCCAGACGGCGAAGTTCACCCCGTCGACGCCGTCGATCGTGCGCAACTGGGCGCCCAGCCGCTCGTAGCTCTTCCAATGTTGGCCTTCGCCCAACAGGTGCAAGTCGTATTCAGTCAGCAGCGGTTTAAAGGCATAAGGATCGTGCATCGTGTGGTGTTCGCCTCGCGCGTTGCAAGTTCGCAGCAAATACTGGCAGCCCGGGCCGGTTTCGCGCTGGGGACAAATGGCTTCGAACAGACCCGCCGGATGAATCTGCCGCATGGGCCGCGTCTGGCCCTGCGCCGGATCGACCACCCACGCCTGCGTCGATTCGGGCAAGTAGGCCCTGACGGCCGTCAGGGCACGGCCATCTTCGACGATCTCGTGGGGGCCCAAGATCTCAAACGGGTTTTCGTGGCGTCCATCCACCAACGGACCAATGCCATCCAAAGCAACCATTGTGCGCACGCGTGTCGACTCCTGCATCCGTGTTGCGATTTTCCTTGAATTCTCCCTCTTTCTTCTCCCTCTCCTTTCGGGAGAGGGCCGGGGTGAGGGGAATCACCAAATCAGTTTTCTATGCAGCTAATTCTGTCTTCAGTTGATTTTCTATGAGAAAGAAAGCGAGAGTCCCTATTTGCTATTCGAACTCAAACGCAACTTCCCCTCACCCTAACCCTCTCCCAAAGGGAGAGGGGACTTCATTGACTCACTGGCATTAGCGCTTCGCCGGTGCGGCGCAGCCGGGCGCTGCAATTCTCGGCCACGTCGGCCAGAAACGACCGCCACCGCTCGTGCGCCCCGCGGGCCAGCGCCGACGCCGGTTGACGTTCGGCGCGAGCGGGATTGTTCGGTACGACAACCTGCCGGGGACGGGCCGTCTGCGGCCCGGCCAGCTCGTGCGACGCATCGAGCCGCAGCGTGCGGCATTCGATGTGATGGAAGGTGAGCGCGCGATCGATCCGCAGCCACAGATCGCGATGCTTGATGGGGGTCAGCTCGCCGTATCGCTCCCAGCACCACTCGTTTTCGCGCCATTCCTCCAGACCGTGGCTCAGTCCGTGGATTACGTATCGACTGGAAGTGAGGAGCGTCACCCGCGACGGCTCGTCGAGCGCCTCGAGGCCCCGCACGGCGGCCAGCAGTTCGAGCCGCTCGCCCGTTAGCCCCGGCTCGCGATCGGCGACCACCAGCGGCCGATCGACTTCGGGCCAGGCGAGCACGATCCGCCACAGGCCGTCTTCGCCTTCGTGCCGGGTGTGCAATTGGATGCTGACCTGGGGAGTGCGGGCAACCATGGGCGAAGTCCTGCGAACACGAGTGGAGTGCGGCCCGGCCGACGCGCCCACCGGGGATTCGCCCCCGCGTGCTACGTCCACCAAACGCCGAGTCACCTGACAGGCGGCACTCCATTGTCCGCGCGACCATCCGACCGTGGGCGTCCTCCCCACGCAGCAGGAGCGTTTTCCTCCGGCTATTTCTTCCATATCGGAAACCGTAACCTAAGTTCTCCACTTTAACTCGTCAAATCCAGCTCGGGCTGGGCAAGGAAGACGCGGCATTATAGCCCTAAAATTAGGATTCAAACCTGCGGAAATTCAGCTTGTGTGGGGGACCGCCGATGTCAACCGCTCGTGCAACGAGCGGCAATACAAGCCCGACGCGCCAGCGAGTGAATTGACCAAGGGAAAGGCACGAGTCTTCAGTGTTCAGTTTTCAGCGTCTTCAGGCTAATTGTCTTCCTCTCGCCTCTGGCTTCTGGTCTCTAGCCTGTCCCGTTGTGCAAACGGTGCAAAATGGTGTAGTTTTGCGTTTTTGCACCCCGCTCCACTAGATCCCACTCCCGTCGGCCATGGTGGCCGCTGCTGCAGACGTCTCTTCCCCAAAACGCCTCAGCATCTCGGCGATCCCTTTCAATCGTTCCTGGCGACGGGCAAACTTTTCCGCCAGGCGCTGCCCCTTGCTCTTTCGGGCTGCGGTTTTCGATTTTCTCTGGGGACTGGGCGTCAGCCAATTCGCCGCCTCGGTCTCGGCCGCTTTGGCCCGGGCCTGGGCGAGGTCGACTTCCTTGATCTGTTCGGCCCGCTCCTCGTCCGGCTCGGGCGGCTTGCCCGTGAGCAGTCCCAGCCCTTTCGCCACTTGCAGCGCCGCGCGGAAGTTGCCGCCGGCGACTTCGTTCGAGAGAACGTAGGCGACGTGATTGCTCAAGTGCTGCAGCTTCGAGCGCGCCGCCTCATGATAGTCGTTGCGCTGCGCGTTAAGCACCGCCCGGAAATTGACATCCTCGCGCTTCCAGCGGTGGACTGTGTTGGGGTGCACGCCCACGGTCTGGGCAACCTTGGCAATGGTCGCGCCGCACAGCATGAGCTCGATCGCCGTCTGTTGCTCGGGAGAAATCTTCTGGCCGTCGAGAGTCGTTTCCGCGGCCTGGCCGGTGGGGGCGTCGGAATTGTTGGAACTCGATGGAGGCGGCGGCCAAATCGCCTGCGCAGGGCCGGCGGTGGGCGGCGCGGTCTCGGCAACTGGCTCTTGCTGGATTCCAGCCAGTGGGCTGCGTGGCACGGCCGGCCCGCCGGCTGAAGCCTTTGCAGCAACTGCCCACGGATGGTCCGCGCGTAACCAGAACGGAGCTTTTGGGATCGGAGTTGCGGCAGCAGCGGGCGCTGGAGAGGCGGTATCCTGGCCCCCCATCGCATTGCTTTCCAACCTCTGACCTTCGAACTCTGACTTCTGACCTCCGAACTCTGACCTCTGATCTCCGACTTCCAACCTCTGACCTCCGACTTCGCTTTCCGTCGTCACCTGCGGCGCGGGGACGTTGATCCGGCTGAGCACATCGGCAAAATCTTCGTCCAGCGAACGTTGCTCGGGGCCATTCTCGTAAGCGGCCGTGAATTGCCACGCGCGAGCGTCGGCCGTTTCTGCCACCTGCGGCGCAAGAAACTCGGGAACCTCGATGGAAACTCGGATCGTGACGGGAAATGAAATCGTGGGCATGAGAGTGCTCCCCTGGAAGCGAAGAAACGAGTGGCGCAGGCACTAATTGCGAGCCGCCCCCACGGCGACCGCGCGGCACAAACTCGCCGCGCCGCCATTGATACCGCACCGCCACTGGATTTTCCGAGCAGGAAAATCTCGGAAATTTTCGTGGAACGTAGAAGCGGCATCTTGCCGCTTTTGCTCGGGACGGGAAGAAGGAAGGCAGAGTTCGGAGTACTGCGAGGCACGCGGACCTCATTGAGGCTTCACGCGCACGGGCAGTGGGCATGGCCCGCGATTCCACCGGCTCAACCCACACATTTGAGCCAACACGCCCAATTTACTTTCGGGGCCAACCACCTCGCGTTAATAATTGCAATCCTCCAACGGGAGGGTAAAATCGGTGGCCGCGGCATTCGCCCGCGTACAGTTCCGCCTCGATCCATTCAAGCCCGATCGAAAGAAGTTTTGGCAGTCCCCGGCGCCAACGGATATCGGAAAACTAAGGAAAGTTGCACAGATGACAAACGAAGATTCGTCTGAAAACGTGCTGCTTGGCGATGACGACTGGGATCTCTTGGTTCAATCCATTCGCGACCGTGAGTGCGTGCTGGTCCTTGGGCCTACGGCGTCCGCACATCCCGATGATCCGAATGGTCTACCGTTGTCCGTCTCGTTGGCCAGACAACTTGCGAACTCTTTGTCTCAGAGCACCAAGCCGCAGAGCACCAATTCCAGTAATCCACTGGAAGAGCAGATCAAGGCAACCGACGATCTGGGCGCTATCGCCGAATTGTATTTGCATCGATGCGAACCCAACTCAAGTGCAAAGCTCAGGAGGAGAGTCAAGGACTTTTATCGACCGCTCCAGAATCTGACCACGCCGTTGCATCGCGACTTGGCTCAGATGCGTTTTCCGTTGTGCATAAACGCGACCCACGACCACTTTCTGATCAACGCACTGCGCGAAGACACAACCTGCAAATGCCATGAAGATGACTACGACTATACCAACCAAAACCCCGGATTGCGACGCGAGGCATTTCCAGCCAACGGAGATGTTACGGTCTACAATCTGTTTGGATCGATCGATGGCATCAACTCGATGGTACTGTCCGAGACCGACCTGCTGAAGTTTTTGGTCAACGTGACGAAAAACACGCCCGAGGTCGATGCCTACGTGATCGACAGGTTGCGGGAATGCGGTTCGATCCTATTTCTGGGCTTCGAATTCCATCGCTGGTATGCGCGGATACTGTGGCACGTGCTCAGTAGCGAGCGCGACAAGCGAGACATTCCGCTATTCGCCGGGCGGGACCAACGTTTTAGAAACGAAGCCACCGGGGCATTCTTTCAATTGAACGAGAAGTTGACGTTTTTCGACTGGTCGCCGCCGGCCTTCGTGGCCGAGCTCAAGAAAAGACTTGGGACTCTGGGCCACGACACGCCTCCGCCCAAGCCGCTTACTGTTTCCAACCGACCAGACGACCGCCGCCCCACTGTTTTCATTTGTCACAAGAGCGAAGACAAGCCGGCCGTGCGGCGCATAACGGACTTTTTGAATTCGCGTCAGATCGATGTCTGGATGGATGAGCGCAGCCTGCGTGGGGGTGACCGCTGGGAAAACGCCATCGAAACGGTCATTAGCAATGCCGCGAATTATTTCTTGCTCCTGGCCAGTCCGCGGCTGATGGAAGGAAGAAGTTATTGTTTCAAGGAGATCGGCCAGGCATTGGACGTTCGAAGCCAATATCGCCCCGATTGGCTGTTCATAATCCCAACGATTCTCGATTTGCCCCCCACAACCAATTCGTCGGACTTCCTCCATAGCGTAAATCCATTTTTGCGCGAGATGCACGCCATCAGCCTCGACTCGCAGGCACTTACCACTTCCGAGAGCGCGGCAAAACTGGAACACATTGCGCAGATTATTCATGAGGATTGGGCAAAGCCGAACAGGAGGCCGAAATGAGCCTCGCCACTGCCATTTCGGTGACCGACACTTTTACCGGCGGCCCGCGACGTGTGTACCGATACCCAGGACCACGTGCTTATGACGACACTGAATCAAGTCAACTTGGTTTTTTTGGGCGCGACCAGGAAATCGAGCGGCTGTTGTTCAAGGTCCTCAACCACCCCCTCGTGACGTTTTATTCGATTTCCGGATTGGGTAAGACGTCGCTGCTGAATGCCGGCCTGTTTCCGAAATTGCGGGAGCGCGGACGCTTGCCGCTGTTAATTCGCTTTTCCCAAAGGGATATTCCCCCACGAACTGCCTTTCTGCAGGCCATCGAAGCGGAGTGCGTGCGCCAGAAGATCGAAGTCCGCAAAAGCTCCGATCGGACGATTTGGGAATACTTCAAGACCGCCGTGTTCTTTGACCGGAAGAAGAAGTTTTTCAGTCCGCTGTTGATTCTCGACCAATTCGAGGAAGTATTCACGCTGCACGATGAAGCGTTCCGTCAAGAACTCATGACAATTCTGGCGACGCTCAGCGAAAATCAAATTCCGCCCGAGGTGCAGTGTGAGCTGGACGCCGCTGCCAACGACGACGCCGGCGCCAACACCGAAGCCGACGCCGGCCAGACACTGTACTCCAAGGATCGTCCGGATGTCCGCATCTTGATTTCGCTGCGCGAGGACTTCCTCGGCCAATTGGAAGACTTCGTGCTTGATTGCCCTCAGATTTTGGCCCATCGCATGCGACTGACGGCGCTCACCCAGACCGAGGCCCAACTGGCCATCGTCGAGCCCGCACGCAGGAAGTATGACAAATACTCAACGCAACCCTTCGAGATGAGCGAACAGGTCGTCGGCAAGATCCTCGACACGGCCAGCACCGCCGACAACAAGAATGCCGTGGAACCATTTGTGTTGCAATTTCTCTGCAACTTTGCCGAGCAGCGCATTCTCAAGGAACAATATGGAACACAAGCTGGTTCCACACTAGTTGTCACGGAGGACTATCTGGGCACGGGCCTGGCCGCCGATGATCCCTTTCAGGAATATTATGCCAACGCAGTCATGGACGCGGCCAAAGCAAGCGGCGTTCGCGAAGGGGTCATACGCGATTTTTTCGAACGACATCTCATCAATTCAGCCCTTTGTTCGCGCCGTCCGGTCTTATTGCCCGACGCGCTGAATGTGGGCGTGAATCTCGAATGCCTGCTCTTGCTTGACAGGGCGCTGTTGATCCGCCGCGGAAGATTCGGCAACGACCAATATTATGAACTGACGCACGAGCGACTCGTTCAACCGATTCTCAAGAATAACGCCGCCTGGATGACGGCTCCGGGCAACGTCAATGACCTCCAGAAGGCCACGCGACGTTTTTTCGATAACGGACGACGGACTGAGTTCCTATTGACTCCCGAGTCACTACAGCAAACTGAAGAATGGCTGGTTAGCGCCGGGGATGGGATCGCATTGGCGGGGGACGAAACTTTTTTCCTCCAGCTCTGTCGGGATCATTGTTCCCAACAACTACGCCTCCGCCAGAGAACCCGCCTTGTGATTGGAATTCTCGTGCTTGCTGGCTGCGCTCTTTTGATTTCTACCTGGAAACACAATTACATACTGAAGAGTACCGTCACGGACCTCGAAAAGACAAAAAATACCTTGACGTTGACAATCGAGGACGTGAAGCAATCCGCAAAGGAGGCGGATTGGTATCGGAACATCGGATCAATAGCGCGCGCACAAGCAGCGTGGGAAGAAGACAATGCATCAACTGCAGGGTACTGGCTGAGTGAACGTGCGAAGAGCCCCGAGGCCAAGCCGACGTGGGAGTCTTGCTACTTGAATGCGCTATTCACGAATGATGCATCCATCCAATGCAAGGTCGACGGCATTTATAGTTTAGCGACGGATGGGGATATACTCTATGGAAGTACCGCAGGTCGAAACGCACAATCTAATGTGGAAGAGGCAATTCCCGCAAAACTATATCGATGGAAAATCGTTGACGAGAAACTTCGTCCCCTTCCTCATGCACCTGAACCGGTCGGACAACCTGGTCCAAATTTCATATGTTTAGCGTTGAGTCAAGATAGAAGTACTTTGGTTGCGGCCGATCAGAAGCGAGAATTCGTTGTATGGCGAAATCCCACGACTTCGCTTGGTGCTACACCGACGATGCACCAACGGGAGAACGACTTGGCAATCGTTCGACTGGCATTTGACAAGCAACGGCTTTTCTCCGTCGGAGGCCAGCACGTTTACGAATGGAATTCCGACTCAGGCCACAGTTACAAGGCTAGTCAGTTTCTTGATAACACTTTTGGCGACAGTGAGATAACATGCATGGCATGGTGTCCGGATGGAAATCGCTATGCGCTTGGGTTCGAAGATGGAACTGTTCAACAATATGAAACCAATGATCATGAACCATCACCTGATTGGGATCCCAGCAGAACATTTCGTCGCGGACTAATATATGGGCTGGCCTATAGTCCCGATGGCCATTACCTGGCAAGCGCCAGCCAATTTGGAATCATAGATGTCTTGCAAACAGACTCGGGGAATGCTGTTCACAAATTCAAGGGACATAAGGGCCAGGTTTACAGCGTAGTGTTCGCTGACAACAAGACGATCTATAGTTGCGGCGACGACAATACGATTCGAAAGTGGCACATCGAAGATCGTGAACATGCTATCGGCACAATTGCCAAACCCGACCGTGGCGATGACGGGCCAAGCTTGATGTGTGCCGCGTTCCATCCTCACGCACAAGTGGTCGTGGGAGGTTGGGGGAACGGAGATCTCGCCGTTCAACAATTTGATGTGCGCGGTGGCGCAACAATTTCCATCGAAGGTGGTTCTCACGAACAAATCACTGCACTTACGTTTTCTGGCAATGGCGAGTATATGGCGAGTGCGAGTAGAGTCTTGGAGAGAACGGAACAGCATCGCAATTGGGTCGATAGTCAAGTAAAGGTCTGGAAATGGCCTCTCCAATCTTCCAGTCGCCACATCAATGTCAACAATTGTCTCCAGGGAGATGAAGCTGCTGTAGATGCATTATGCTTCGACTACAAAGGACTATGGCTGTTTAGTGGCAGTCGCGACGGTTCAATTCGGGTGAGAGATCTAGCCGGCGGTACGAGTTTCAGAATCGAAGCCAAAGTCTACAGCAAAATTAGGTCCAAGTCGCTTTATGATCATCGCGTGCTGAGCATGGCCTATGACGATGTAAACAAGCGACTTGCCACTGGGCACGGCGACGGAACTCTGCGCATTTGGAGATTCGTCGAACCGTCAGATTCCCAGAAACAGCCGACGATAGAACTCGACGGTAAATTCCCGAACGAGTCAAACGCGACCATCGATGTCGTGTCGCTTTCTCCGGGAAGACGATTCATTGCCGTTGGCAGGCGAGATGCAACTGTCGGTCTAATAGACATGGATAAGATTGCGAAAATCATGAAAGATGGTGGATCAATGCCTGGAGTGAGAGCATTTGATCCCGACGCTACGCAAGATGATCTGAAACTTTCTGCGGAAAGCATATTTGTCACACAACCGAGGCCAAATGGGAAAGCGACGTTAATCAATTTGGGCGTTACTGGCGCGGAGCTGAAATTGAGTGGACACCTTAGTGAACTACGCGCATTCACCTGGAGTAGAAGCGGGGGACCGAGTTCGGAAGCCGACCGGCTGGTGTCGGCCGCAGCGGATCACTCGCTCTTAATTTGGGATACCGACCTCGATCTGCAAGTGGAGTTTCGGGAATTACAGAAGCTGCGCTCTCCGAATCAAAAAAAAGATGTGGCAGACGTCAATTACTATCCGAACAACTCCGTCTTTTCACTCAAGAATTTCGACAGCCCGGTGCTCGCGACGATGGCTGACGACAAAACCCATTCGCTGTACTCCGTGACGGACAATGGAACAATCTATCGTCACGGCTGGTCAAGTGAGGAGCAGGCCGAGGCTGCCAAATGATTCCCATCGCCAAAGACTCGTACCCAGTCGCGGTCGGCGCCTAGCCAGTCGTTGCGCAGCGAAAGCCACCGCAGCAAGGCGAGCGTGTAGTCCAGGCGTTTCAACTGGGCGGCGCCAACAACCGACATTTCCGCCTCGCGCAAGCACTTTCGCAAAACGGCCGTGTCAAAGATGGGCAGACCATACGAATTTGCTCCGTCCACAAGCTGGTGCAAGATCTCTCGATTTCGCACCACACCGCGGTAATAGACCTCGTCGAAGTGTCCCTTATGCCGGCGCGCGGTAATCGGCTGGGGCAGCCTTCCCCGCATCGCTTGGGCCAAAATGGGCTTCTGGCGATCGAGGATCGTGCTAAACCGTGCTCGCAGCCCCAGCCCGAGGCCAATCACGCGCGGATCGAGAAATGGGTGGCTGATGTGCAACCCTTGGTTGGCGGCGAGTTGCCGAGTCACGTCACCAGTGCGTTCCGTGATCGCATGTATCGCAACGGACATGTGGATGTCGTTGCTGAATCGATATGGTGCGCGGCCCACGGCCCGGGCACGTTCTGCAAGTTTCTGTTCGAGCGCAAAATCGGGCGAAATCCAGGGTGGCACGGTGGCATCGGTCTGCAGGGAGAGTGACTTGGCTGTTTGGGAACCCCAGACGATTCTGGATGAGGCGCGTAGCGGTTCCCAACCATAGCAGCGGAGAACCGCGAGCGGCGATTTGCCGCGCCAGCGGGCATAGGCTGCCGCTCCCTGCCAGGCGGCGACGAAGCGGCCGGCGCATAAGCGGTCAGCCAGGAAAAATGGTGCGGTATCGAGCACCTCGTCCCCGCCAAGTCCGGTCAGCATCGTATCCGCCTGAATGCTGCGCGCTCGTTCCAAAAGTGCCAATTCCGTTTCGACGTGCCATAAACCGGCATAGGGCTCCTCATGCGTGGGCGGCCGAGTAAAACCATCGAAATTCAGAATTCCGTCCGCTGCGACCAGATTTGGGCGTAAGCCGGGCGCTTGATCAAGAACAAGCTCGATATAGCGCCGGTCCTGGGATAGCTTGGGAAACGATTCATAGACCAGCGAGATCGTATCGAGGGCCGGGTCGGGCCCGTCAGCGCGCGCAACCTCTCTGGCGAGGATAGCAATCGACGTGGAGTCCATTCCGCCGGAGAGTTGGGCGAGCACTCGCCCCCGCGACCGTTGACTGACCGCCTCTTTGAGCACGTCGCAATACCGGTCGGCGGCTTGATCCAACCTTTCTGTCGCCGGATCGACGATTCGGGAGGACCATTCGTCCGGGAACACGCGGTCTACGTGGGAATTAGCGCCGATTCGCACCAATTCTCCTCCGCCGACGCGAGAGATGCCGGCATACGCAGTCCGCGAATTGCCGACTTCGTTGCGGCACGAGCTGAACAGCAGGTAGTCGGCAAAATACGAACGGTCGAGTTGTGGAGCGGGCAGTAGCCGAGCTAGCGCATGGAGACTCGTGCTGATCGCGTGAATGCTCGGCGTGACCAGCCAGAACAGTGGGTATCCGCCCAACAAATCCCGAAAGCCCGTAATCTCGTTTCGCCGCCGGTCACCGACGACGGCTGCAAAGTCTCCCTCGAACTGCCGCAGAATATCCACGCCAAACCGTTCAACGGCCAACAGCAGCAACTCGGCCTCATTGCAGCCCGGGGGACAGTCGACCTTTTTCCGCCATTCATCCTGGTAATAGAGCCGCCCGAGCACCACTGCCAAGTGATCGGGCCGGCTCGCGGTTGAGATCAAGGGATTCGCGCTCGATTGTCGCGTGACGAACAGAGAGGGCTCAGCGTGACCCGAAGTCGATGCTACGACAAAACCGATGCTCACAATGGCAACTCAGAAGCTTGCCTCTGCAGGGAGAAATCAAAAACTGGCGTAAAGCGAGCACAATACTCGGGATCATCGCCGATTACGCCACCTATACTCGAACACCAAAAATGCGCCTGAAAGGGCGCAATGTCAATTCCGAGAATCAGTCCGGCTGGAATCCCCGCCTCCCGAACCAGTCGCCAAACACAAAGCGCCCGTTCCTTGCACGAGATTTCCAACGGGAGGCGCAGGGAACTTTCACACACCAACTCAGCAAGTTGGTTTTCGCTTGGCCACACGGATCGGAACGGCTTGTCCGACGCTGAGTTCGACTGCACCCATTGTTCGACGGTAGTTCCAAATCCTGCGATTCGCATCGATGCCCAGGCCGAACACAATAACAATCGGATTCCACGAGGCCTGCTGCCGAACCGGATGGAGGATGTGGCGTGCAGGAACCGTGCCACGAACTTCCGGAGCGGATGGCACATTCGCCGACCATCAGTCAGGTCCGTCACCAGGAGGCCAAGATGTTTGAGCCGACGGATCAGTTTCATTGACGCCCTGGCCGCGTCGTCGGCGCTAATTGCTAGAGGCAATGCAATGGCTTCTGCGGCGGCGCTGCATCCAAGCTCAAGATTGGCGACTAGGATTCTCGTCGCCCGCTGCGACAGTCGGTAGAAATCACCATCGAAGTCTAGCAGACAACTCGAGCCGTCCGCGAGCAGTATGAGAATAACGCCGTCCCTGAGAAAACAGGGATCTGGAGAGGATCCAGCGAGCCCAGGAAGCCACAGTTTGGTCATGGACTACCGGGCTGCGGTTTCCCATTTACATAAAGATGAAGCCACCCATATTGTCGCGAACCACGCCGCGCGGACTTCCCTGCACCAGATTTCGTGACTTGCCGATAACGATGACATCCAATTCGTCGTCTAATCCGGTTTGCAGCGACGCTGGATCGTCGTTGCGAGGGACTCGACCCTGCAATTCAGTCGTGTCTTCGCCAAGTACGTCATGTTCGCGGGGCGTCATAATCATCGCTCCTGTTTGACGCAGGAATTCCATACTTCCACAGCCATGGGACACGGCCCCAAAAAGACGTCGCGCCGGCGGAATTCTGGAAGGGTATTCTAACGGCTTGACTTTACCCCACGCGTGGTGTGACGTCAATCATCAAAGCGTAGAATCCGCGCGACGGTTGGACTACATTTGCTCGTCAATGTGTCGTTTTGGGATGACTTAAGAGTACAATCGAAATTCAGCGAGCAAATTGGGTTGGAGCGGGATGGACGCTCGCCGGCGGGGCTTCGCAAGAGGCGCCGCGGGAGGAAAGTCCGGGCACCGCAGGACATGGTGGTGGGTAACGCCCACCGGCCGCAAGGCCAGGGACAGTGCCACAGAGAATAGACCGCCTCGGTCGGCTTCGGCCGGCCGCGGTAAGGGTGAAACGGTGCGGTAAGAGCGCACCAGCAGGCCGGGTGACCGGTCTGGCTCGGTAAACCCCACCAGGTGCAAGGCCAAACAGGAAGCAAGGCGCTGCCGCGAGGCGGCGCTGGGGAGCGGTTCGAGCCCGATGACTTCCGGGTAGGCTGCTGGAGACGCCGAGCAATCGGCGTCCTAGATAAATGATCGTCGTCGCCCGTCGCTTGCGGCGTGCGAAACAGAACCCGGCTTATAGTTCCGCTCCAACCCAATTTGCTTGCTACTCGTCGTCGAGTTCAAGTCCGCAGGACTTGCAGAGGGTAGCCGGTGGTCAGTCCGCCTGGGCGGACGCCACCACCGGTTACGATCGACGTCGAAATGGTGCACCCTGAAAGGGTGCCAGAGCGTGTGCAGAGTGTAGCCTGTCGTGCTGTGACCCCTGCGGGGTCAACACAATCCAACGGGGACGCGACCGGCGGTATCGTCCGCCAGCGGCGGACTCAACCGCCGGCTAATCTCTGCGAATCCTACGGATTCAGAGCACACGAGACGCAGGCCGGTTGCAGAAAGACTAAGAGCATCCCGGCTGACGGAAGGTCGTCAGCCGGGATGCTGGGTGCTTTGGTTAGACAGCGTCTGCGCAGGGTTCCCCTCACCCCGGCCCTCTCCCGAAAGGAGAGGGAGTAAAGGGCGCGGAATACCGCCTGCGACGCGAGTCCCGGTATGAAGCCAGCTCAGGCGACGTGGCTCGACGCGATCATCGGGGCCGCGGGGGCCGCCTTGGTCGTCTTGGCGCCGTTGCCGTCGCGGGGGACGAGCTCTTCATCGACGATCTGCATCAGCTTCGAGATGCAGAGCTTGTTCATGCTGGTCCGCTTGTCGTGCGCTTCGTTCTGCAGGAACTGGTGCAGGCAGAGCGGCATGCGGACGGTGATGACCCGGGTGGGCTCGGTGTCGATCCCTTCGGGGGCCTTCTGCTCGCGCAGCTTCGCTACCATCCGCTGAATCGAATCGAACGCCTCGCTCTGCTCGAACGCGGCCATCTGGCCCGCATCGGTGATGGCAGTGCGAATGATGCCTTCGGGGCCCAATACCTTCCGGAAGAAGGTGACCCAGTCGGGGTTCTGATTGAACAGATTCGTCACGGCACCCATGATCTGCTGATAGCCTTCCATCGTCTCCGTGTACATCCTTGTCACTCCTTTAAGCCAGTAGGCTACGAAACATTTGAGCCCAACCAGGGGCACTTGAACCCAACGCGGGCTGAAGGCTACCACAACCTTCAAATTGCTCCAATCTTGGTTTGCTAGTCAAGCCAGCGTCCGATATCACTGCTATCAAAGCAGTTACAGCAAACTGACTATCGTGCCTATTCGCCCGGCACTCGTGCATCACAAGCAGGCGTCGAGGGGCTGCTTAATTCGTGTGCACAAAATATTTTCACATTTTTTCAAGTGTCCATCTCGAAATGCCGGTGGCTTGACCCTTTTACCGCCCACGCCGACAATGAGCGGCTTTCCAGGACGAAATTTCATAAGTCTGGTGCGGCTGCGGCTCAGCAGCCCCGCTAGCGCCTATCCGCATACCGTCGACAGCAAGAGGGACAGACATCCCGGCGCGCCGGGAAGTCAGTCCCCGACGGTATTCGGATGGCCACTTTAATCCCGTTGGAGATGACCATGGCAGGCGGCGGAGCAGGAATTCCGATTACGATGCGGGGTGGCAAGCTGGTGGTCCCCAACGACCCGATTCTCCCCTTCATCGAAGGGGACGGCACGGGGCGTGATATCTGGCGAGCCAGCCAGCGGGTGTTCGACGCCGCGGTGGCCAAGGCCTATGGTGGCCAGCGGCGGATTGCCTGGCTCGAGGTGCTAGCAGGGCAAAAGGCGTTCGACAGCACCGGCAACTGGCTCCCCGACGCCACGCTCGAGGCATTCAAGACTTACCTGGTCGGCATCAAGGGCCCACTCACCACGCCGGTCGGCGGCGGCATTCGGTCGCTGAACGTCGCGCTGCGGCAGATTTTAGACCTCTATGTCTGTCTGCGGCCGGTGCAGTATTTCGAGGGCGTCCCCTCCCCCGTCAAGCGCCCCGATCTGACCGACATGGTGATCTTCCGCGAGAACACCGAAGACATCTACGCCGGCATCGAGTTCGAGCACGGCACCGAGGGGTGCACGAAGTTCATGGCCCTGTTCCGCGACGCCTTCCCGCAGCTCTACAAGAAAATTCGCTTCCCCGAGACAACCAGCATCGGCATCAAGCCGATCTCCCAAGAAGGGACCGAGCGGCTGGTCGAGGCGGCCATTCAGTACGCCATCAACGAAGGACGCGACAGCGTCACGCTGGTCCACAAGGGCAACATCATGAAGTTCACCGAAGGTGGCTTCCGTGATTGGGGCTATGCCTATGCCAAGAAGAAATACGGCGCGGTCGAAATCGACGGCGGCCCGTGGGCAAAATTCTCCGCCGGCGGACGCGAGATCACGGTCAAGGACGTCATCGCCGACGCCTTCCTGCAGCAAATTCTCACCCGGCCCGCCGAGTATAGCGTCGTGGCCACGATGAACCTCAACGGCGACTACATCAGCGACGCGCTGGCGGCCTGCGTGGGCGGCATCGGCATCGCGCCGGGGGGCAACATCAACTACGCCACCGGCCACGCGATCTTCGAGGCCACGCACGGCACCGCCCCCAAGTACGCCGACCAGGACAAGGTGAACCCCGGGTCCGTGATCCTCTCGGGCGAAATGATGTTCCGCTACCTCGGCTGGAAGGAAGCGGCCGACCTGATCCTGAAGGGTCTGCGCGGCGCCATCGCGGCCAAGACCGTCACGTACGACTTCGAGCGGTTGATGGAGGGGGCGAAGCTCGTGAAGTGCAGCGAGTTCGGCGACGCGATGATCCAGCATATGTAACGCCGAGAAATCCGTTGTCCGCACAACCAGCTAGCGCCGCGAACGATCCTGCCGCCGACGGCGCTCGCGGCGGGTTTTCGCAATTGCCCGACTGGTATCCGGCTTGGGCGCGCGAATTGGCCGACCTCTACTTCTCGGGTACGACCTGCGTCTTCGTCCTGCATGGCAATGTGCATGATTTGATCCGTTGCCCAAACGATGCCGGCGCCGGGCCAACCTCCACGTACTGCACGCTCTCCGAATTCCTCACCACGCAGATCTTTGGCCGCTGGGACATCGTGCTGCAGCATGACCTGAGCCGCGGACTGCGCGCTCAGGCGGGGAGCGATGCCGAGCGTCTGCGCGCGATGATGCAGTACCTCACTCCGCGCTGGGGCGATCCGGCCACGTGGGCTCGCGAAACCGAGAAGGTGCTGCTGGTCTTGGAGATCCTCATCGAGCGGAACCTGATCGACGAACCGGCGGCGCGCAAGAGCATGGCGATCCTATTCGACTACGCCCAGTACCTGGTGTCGGCCGGGGATCTCGACACGCTGGCCCGCGGCCAGGCGTCGCGATTGGTGCGGTTTCTGAGCTGGGCGCAAAACCCACTGATTAAGAAGGTAAACATCGCCTTCTGCCTGGTGTCGGACAAGCTGGTGGAACTCAACGCGCGGCTGGTGCAAAGCCCGTATGTGGCGACAATCGAGATTCCGCTCCCCAACCGCGAAGAGCGGTTGCGATTCATCGGGGCCACGACGACTCCGGAGCGACTGGCACAAGTCTCGGATTTTACCACCGAGCAACTGGCCGACATGTCGAACGGCTTGAGCCTGGTGAACCTCGACGTCGTGCTCTCGCAGGCCGCTCGGTCCGAGCGCCGCGTCGACGCCAAGCGCTTCCGCCAGCTCAAGAAGTCGATGATCGAGCGACAGTGCGCAGACCTGATCGAGTTCATCGAGCCGGTCCACAGTCTCGACTTGCTCGTGGGCCAAGAAGAAGCGAAGAAGCGACTCGCCGAGGACGCCAACCTGATCGCCCGCGGCCAACTCGATACCGCGCCGATGGGCTATCTCGTGTGCGGGCCGGTCGGCACGGGCAAGACGTTTCTGGCCGAGTGTTACGCCGGATCGATTGGAATCCCGTGCGCGGTGCTCAAGAACTTTCGCTCCAAATACGTCGGCGAGACCGAAGGCAATTTGCAACAGGTGCTCACGGTGCTGCGGTCATTGGGGCCGGTCGTGGTGGTGGTCGACGAGGCCGACGCGGCGCTGGGAAATCGCGAGGCCGACGGCGATTCGGGCACCTCGGCCCGCGTGTTCTCGATGATCGCCAGCCAGATGGGCAATACGCGCTATCGGGGGCAGATCATCTGGATGCTGCTCACCTCGCGTCCCGATCTGTTGCCGATCGACCTCAAGCGTCAAGGCCGCGCCGAGGTTCACATCCCGCTTTTCTATCCGCAACAGGCCGACGAAATTCGCACGATGTTCGAAGTGATGGCGAAGAAGAACAAGCTCCCGCTTGCCGCCGGCGCCATCCCCGATGTTTCGCCCGACCGCCACTTGAGTGGGGCGGATATAGAGAGTATCGTACTGGCAGCCAAGCGCAAGGCGCAGGCCACGGGACAGGCGGAACTTACGCGTGCCGATCTGGAGCAGTCGCTGAACGAGTTCATCCCTTCGGCTCAAGGACTGGAAAAGGAGCTACAGGAAATCGCGGCCGTGCTGGAATGCACGCAAACGAGTTTCCTGCCAGCCGCCTGGCGCGAGCGGATCGCCAAGCCGGGCGGCCGGGCTGCGATCCAGGAGCGGATGATGGCCATTCGGCAGCTTTTGGCCGACTGACTCTGTTGGCAAGGCGTGCAATCGGCAACGGCTGCTCTCGGCAACGGCGCGACGCGGTCGGATTCAAAATATCTCGTCAGCCTCAGCGAATCATATTTAGCCGCACGCGCGGCCTCCATGTTTTGGGAAAGGATCATCGATGAGCCCTGCTGCTACCAAATCGGCCTGGTTTGACGAGACGTCGAATGCTCCGGTGATCGCCGAGCAGGTCAAGCGGCTCGACACGTTTCTCGCGGCGATCGCCGACGGCGTGGTCGATGTCGGCGAGCTTCAAGCCCAGGAGGCCCGCCTCGTGGCGGCCATGAAAGAAGTCGAGCCGCTGCTGGACGACAACTTGCACGCCAAAGTGACCCGGCTGCTGTGTGAATTGTCGGCGTACGACCTGATGCAGGTGATGCACACGATGCAAGCGGCGCGGCCGCAGACGAAGTTTCGCGGCTAGTTGTTGCTGAAATCAAACTCTCTCCTGGAGCGCTGCCATGGCCGGTCAACCCAAAGCCCCGTTCTACGTCGTGGTGATCCTCGTCGTCGCGGGGCTACTTACGTTGGCGTACACCCGTTTCAACGCGCAACAGAGACAAGCCGGCGATCCGCCCAAGTCCGATGGCCCCAAAGCCGGCCAACCCAAGGAAGACCCGATCGAGCTGCCGCAACAGGCCGAAGCCAAGGACGGCGAGAGCGTCACCACCGTCAAGGAATACACGTTCAAGCCCGCCGAGCGACTGCCGGCGATTAAGGGCGTCTCCGCCTATCGTGAGCTCGAGGACAACACGGTCCGGTTTGCGCTCAACGTGTGGGCCGGCTGGGGGCCCATCATTCTGGCCAACAATGGCTTCAAGGCAGGCAAGGTCTGGAAAACTCCCGATGGCCAGGACTTCAAGGTCGAGCTGGTATTAATCGACGATCCGGTGGCCATGCGCGACGCTTACGCTACAGGTGACGTGCAGATCGGCTGGGCGACGCTCGATATGGTCCCGCTGTTCATGGAAGGCCTGGTCGAAGCCAAAGACAGTCGCGTCATGCCGCGCATCTATCAGCAGATCGACTGGTCCAACGGCGGCGATGGCATCGTCGTGCGCGAAAACATCAAGACCGTGGCGGACCTGCGCGGTAAGAAGTTGGTGTTGGCCCAGAATTCGCCGTCGCAGTATTTCGCCCTCAACATGCTCGTGGCGGGCGGGGTGCAGCCCGCGGAAGTCGAGATGATCTTCACGCCGACCGCGTTCGAGGCCGCTTCCGCGTTCGAGTCGCAGAAAAGCATTGCCGGCGCGGTCTCGTGGGCCCCGGATATTTATAAGCTGGCGGAGGTGAAGGGAAATCGGATGCTGGTCACCACGGCCACCGCCAACAAGCTGATCGCCGACGTCTGGTTCGCCCGGGCCGATTTCGCCAAGGATCATCCCGGCATCATCGAAGGGCTCGTGCGCGGCATCTTCGACGGAATGGAGGATTTGAAGGACCAGGCGAATAAGCAAACGTGCGCCAAGCTGATGGCCGAAGGCTACAGCATTCCGGCCGCGGAAGTGCTGGGCATGTTTGGAGACGCACACAACACGAACTGGGCCGAGAATTACCAGTTCTTCTTGAATCAGAACAATCCCACCAATTTCGAGCACGTCTGGCGACAGTCGTACTATCTCTACCGGCGCATCGGTTCGATCACGCACCAGCCGGTCTCGTTCGACCAGGTCATGGACTTTTCGGTCATCGAGAAGCTCGGCAAGGAAAAAAAGTATTCTTCCCAAAAGAACGAGTATCAAATCACGCTGGCTCCCAAAACCGTGAGCCAGATCAAGGCCGAGTCGGACGAAATTCTGACCAACACGGTCATCATCCATTTCTATCCCAACAGTTGGGACCTGCGGAAAATGGTCACCAAGAACGTCGATGGCAAGTCGATTGAAGAACTGTACGACCCCAGCGTGGATCTGGTGCTAGAAGAAATTGCCAAGCTGACCGAGCAGTTCGGGGCGGCGCGGGTGATCGTGCAGGGTCACACCGACGCTTCGATGAAGGGGAGCGTGCCGGAGGAGATGGTCAAAGAGCTCTCGCGAAATCGGGCCGCCTCCGTGAAGGAGGCGCTGATCAAGAAGTATTCGCTCGATGTGAACAAATTTTCCTCGGAAGGGCTTGGTTGGAGTCAGCCCGCCGATCCGAACGACCCCGAGAACCACGCCAAGAACCGCCGCGTGGAAATCAAAGTCTATTCGGCGGAAAAGGAATAGCGATCCTCCGGTCATAATCGATTGATGGACGAACCGACCGCCGCCGATTCCGCCGCCGTCGCGCCGCCCACCGCACGCGTGGGGCTGTTCGCGCTGCGCCGTGAAATTCCCCGCTGGCTCGCGGTGCTGCTCGGCGCATTGTGCATCGCGGTGGTGTTTGGCATCTGGCACTTCCTGACACGCGGCGAAGTGGAAGAGCGCATCCTGAGTCCCGTCGTCCTCCCCAGCGTCGCGGAAACATTCGATAAGGAAAAGAGCATTCACCGGTTGTTCGTCGAGCGGGACTTGCGCGGCAACTTGCTGGCCAGTCTGCGACGCGTCGCCACGGGGTTTGGGCTGGCCGCGGCGATCGGCGTGCCGCTGGGGGTGCTGTGCGGATGCTTTCCTTGGTTCAACGCGTTCTTGGCGCCCGTCACGATTTTTGGACGGAACATACCGATCGCAGCGCTGATCCCGCTGACGTTCTCGTTTTTCGGCATCGGCGAATTTCAGAAGGTGATGTTCATCTTCATCGCCTGCGTCGCGTTCGTGATCTCGGATACGGCCCGCGCGATCGCCGACGTCGACCAGCGTTACATCGACACGGCCTACACCCTCGGCGCCAAGCGTCGCCAGATCATTCTCAAAGTGCTGGTGCCGCTGGCCCTGCCGAGTATTTTCAACTCGCTGCGGCTGCTGTTCGGACTGGCGTTTGGATATATCATGCTCGCGGAGTTGGTCAAATTCGGCGGCGAGTCGGGAGGACTGGGAGAAATGATCAATACTTCACAGCGTCTCAGGCTGCGGACGCATGTGCTCTTGATCCTGATGATCATTCCGATCGTCGCGCTCACCATCGACCGCGTGCTGTATTGGATTCAGCGCTCGCTGTTTCCACACGAGTACGGCGGCAACGGCTGGCTCTTGAAGTTGACTCGCGTGCTGCTCCACGGTTGGGAAGACTTCAAGGGGATTTTCTTTAGCCCGGCCGAATATGCTCACGCCGCCGCCAGCCCGGAAGCGGCTGCTCCTCGATCGACCGAGGCCGCGCCGTGAGCGACGTGCAGCCCACAACTGCCGAGACTCCGGCCACCTCGTCGGCGACCGACTCCCCAATCTCCGGCACTGCGGTGGGCATCGGCCAGGTGCTCGATCGTGTCCGCGCGGCCGAAGATCTGGCCATGCCGCGGATCGTCGAGTTTCAAAACGTCACCAAGACCTATAACGACGGCACGTCGCAGGCCTTCACGGCCATCCGCGACGTGAACTTCGCCGTCGAGGATCTGCCGGGCAAGGGAGAATTCATCTGCGTGCTGGGGCCCAGCGGTTGCGGCAAGAGCACCATTCTCCGCCTCATCGCGGGCCTCGCGCCGCAGCACCCGGCGACCGCGGGCCTGGTGCTGGTCGGTGGGCAGCCGGTCGCAGCCCCCGGCGCCGATCGCGGCATGGTCTTTCAGGACTACACCAGCTTCGACAACCGCACGGTGCTCGACAACATTACCTTTGGCTTGGAGTGCCAAGGGGTCAGCCGCAGCCAGCGCTACGAGGCCGGCCGCGAGTGGATCGGCCGCGTTGGGCTCGACGTGGCGACCGATGCCGACAAATTTCCACACGAACTGTCCGGCGGCATGCGGCAGCGCGTGGCGATCGCCCGCACGCTGATCCTGCGACCGCGGATCATTCTGATGGATGAGCCGTTCGGGGCCCTCGATCCACAGACCCGCATGAACATGCAGGATCTGCTGCTCGCGCTGTGGCGCGAGGCCGAGGCCACCGTGTTCTTCATCACGCACTCGATCGAGGAAGCCGTGTTTCTCGCCGACCGCGTCTACATCATGGGCCGCGCTCCCGGAACGATTTTGCAGGAGCTCAAGGTGCGTCCCTCGGATCAGCCCGCCCACCTGATGCAGCGCACGCCCGAGTTTCAGGAAACCGTGGGCTACATCCGCGACCTCATCTCCAGTCTGGAAGTGCAGGGGCGGCTGGAAGTACAGGGACGCAACAGCGTACAATGAAACCCTCTCCCACCGGGAGAGGGCAGGGTGAGGGGAATTTCCGACAGACTCTATCTCTGTACGCCGCGACCGCACCTTCACGAGTGTATACAAGCCCGAAGCGCCAGCGAGTGAATCGAACCCGTCGCGCACCATCAATATCACGTCCCTAGGACCATCCCGTGGGTTTCGGCAAGTACCTCAAGACGGCGTTCGTCAACCGCTGGAACCTGCTCACGCTATTTGCCGCAACCGCGGCGGCTGTGGTTGTGGGCGGCCCACTCGATGTGATCCTGCCGCTCATCGCGGCCGGCGAGATCGCCTATGTCGGCCTGTTGGGGTCGCATCCCAAGTTCCAAAAATACGTCGACGCCCAGGCGGCCAAGGCGAACCGCGATGAAGGCTCGAAGCAATCGCAGCAGGCCTTCGAGAGCATCATTCGCGCGCTCCCCAAGCCGCTGCTCGAGCGATTCGAGGCGCTGCGGGCGCAGTGTTTGGAACTGCGGCAGATTGCGGTCGAACTGAAACACCCGGGCGAGACTGGCTCCGATCTGCCGCTCGACGAGTTGCAGCTTGCCGGTCTCGATCGGCTGTTGTGGATCGAGCTGCGGCTGCTGTTCACGCAGTTTGCCCTGGGGCGTTTCTTGAACAAGACCAGCAGCGATGACATCAAGGGCGAAATCGCGCGGCTGGAACAGCGGATCGCCGGGCTCGCCAAGGCGGGCGACGACTGGCAACAACAGCGGATGAAGAAGGCGCTGGAGGACAATCTGGAAACGAGCCGCACGCGGCTGGCCAACTGGAATAAGGCCCGCGACAATTATGAGCTCGTCAAGTTGGAGATCGACCGGCTGGAGAGCAAGATTCGTTCACTGAGCGAGATGGCCGTCAACCGCCAGGAGCCGGAATTCATCAGCGGCCAGGTCGACCAGGTCGCCGCCAGCATGCTTGATACCGAAAAGACGATGAACGAATTGACCTTCGCCACCGGCCTTGATGCGCTCGATGACGAGGCTCCGGAACTGCTCCGTGGGAAGGTGGCACAGTAAGAGTTCTAGTTTTCGGTGTTCGGTTTTCGGTATTCAGCACCGTAGGGTGGGTCGAACGTATTTGCGAGCCCCACCATCCTTTGTTGGTCCCCGCAGCCAACCATCTCCCCCGCTTCGCCCATCCGTGCTACAATCACCGTCAGCGGGCGATTAGCTCAGTTGGTTAGAGCATCTCGTTTACACCGAGAGGGTCGGCGGTTCGAGTCCGTCATCGCCCATTGCGGCTCCGCCGCAATAGAGCAGGAGAGCAAGAGAAAGTAGCAAGGAGACCGGAACCACCGCTTGACTTTGCTACTTTCTCTGTCGCTCCTGCGGTCTACTTTCAACTCTCTACTCTCTCGCCCACCTGTGTGCTTGGTCGTCGCCGCGCCCGCCCGGCTGCAATTTCAAATTCCCGATCTCAAACTTGAAATTTCAGATCTCACACTCTGAAATCTCAAGCCTCCCATCGTTCTTCTACCCACGACTGATTGCCGAATGGTGGCATCAGGTAGCACTGCCCCGAACGTACTTGGATAACCACCGGGCACATGAATTGCTGGAACTATCAAGCTATTGGCTTTTGCCGGAATTTTTAACAGACCTCGCACCGAAACAACTCGAATGCCCGAGCGAAGTTGCAAGCTTCGTATCGGAGTTCGCTGATCCGTGATATCATCGGTTTTCTTCGTATACTCACAAGTTGCGGCCCTTATACATCAGTTGAGTTGATAGAAGCGAATTGCAGCGCTAAGTGGCGTTGGTGAGTTTGGACGAAGTGGAGTTGCACGTAGCGCACCGCCGCGTACAGTTGACATCGTGATTACACTCCGCGTCGTAGCCGCCCCGGCACGATAGCCGTGCTGATCGCGACGGGGCGTCAAGACGCGGAGCACACGTGGCCAACGGCACTCGGCTCGCTGTATCTGCTGGCGGGGGCGGGCCGCAACCAATCGCTGAAACCGACGTCCGCGTTACGCATATACCGGGGTAAAGCGTGTTCGTGCGGACGCGGTTTATCTCTATCGTTCGGCAGGAGCGAGACGCGGATGGATGCGCCGGGCCAGCATGTCGCTGCCTTCCTGGAGGCGCTTCAAGACGCGATGCAGCGGCTCGGCCAAGTTCACGGCCATTACCTCCGCCGGGGTAACGCGCCGGCTCGACCGTTCCTGAACCTGAGCGGCCGCCCGTTCAGCATCCATGCGGGCGAATCGGTTCGGCAGTTCCACGGGAGCATCGTTCTCGGGCTCCATATCAAGGGCACCGACGGGCGACAGTACGAGTTGGCCGTCGATGTGCTTTGGGACGCGGATCGGTGGACGATCACAACTGAGGCATGGGTCGAGGCCGATGCCGGTGGCCAAGACGTTCTTCGGCAACTGGCCGAGCGCTCGGCGGCGGACCTCGACGGGTGCGTGGCGCAGCTCGCGACGGCCGTCGGAGATTGGGTCGGGTTCGAGGACTTGGTTCCTCGCTAGAATGATCTGGCCGAACCACCCGCTCCACCTAACCTCAGCGGCCGGCAATCGGATACAATCATCAACGCCTCATCGGCCGCAGCGGCAACTGAGCGAAATCGTTCGGCAGACAGATTTGAGTAGGCCAACGGGGAGAGCACAGCTTTTGCAAGGTTGGGGTTGAGGGTTTGCGGGCCATTGGGGCAATGCTGACCGAGAGGCATTCCTTTTCCATCTCCACCTCTTCTCGGTTATGATGGGCAATATCGATCTCAGTTAAGTCCTTGGTCGTCGAGGTGAGATTCGCAACACATCCACGTCAGGTGTACTGAATCATGGATGAGCATGAAGACGCTGCAGGCGGCAGAACTGCCGAACGGTCGGTGACGCTGTTTCGCACGGCGTGCGAGGCCACGGCCGAGGTGGTCCGCGTGGCGCTCGCGCTCAACGACGTGCGCGCGGCGGTGCTGCAAGGCGATCCACTGGGAATGATGATCGGAATGACGAATGTCGTCGTCGTGTCGTCACAAAACGGCCAGGCGATTGAGGCGCTGCAAGCGGCACTCGCCACACGGCACGATGCGGACTGGGTGTGTCCGGACTGCCAAGAGACCGTTCCCAACAATTTCGATCTCTGCTGGAATTGCGGCATGCTCCATCCGTCGCTCTCTGCCGCGGAGTGGTACGCTGGCGAGCATGCTGTGGATAACGTCACGCCTGCGGCTGCCGAGCATTGAGCGCCGGAGTAATCCTCGGCTCGTTGCGTAACAACTATGGCAAATAGACAATGCGGGGAGTGCACCGTCTGCTGCGTCGTGCTGCCGATTACCGAGTTCGGGGGCAAGCCGCGCAACGTACCTTGCGAGAAACTATGCGCGAGTGGGTGCAGCATCCACAACCTCCCGGAGCATCCGCAAGTTTGCCGCGACTATCGGTGCGAGTGGCTCGAGGGCAACGTCCAAGAAGACTACCGCCCGGACAAGTTGGGCGTCGTATTTTGGATTGGTGATCCAGATACTTTCGGCGGCGTATTAAAGACGGTGCTGCGCGTGAATGAGACGCGGCCGAGGGCAATCACCGAACAACAGTCGCGCATCGACTCGATTGTGCGGCGTATCAAACAACGGTACTACCCACGCGTGTCGGTGATCGAAGTTGTGTATTATGCGTACGACTTGGAGGGCCCGGGCTTACCGAATGACGGCTACCGTCGCGTGCCAATCGAGATCGACGGCCGACTCTGGATGCAACACATCAAGCGCGACGTGGCACACTCGTGAACCGGAACATGCCAGGCGTACATTTCTTTGCGTCGACATCAGCGCCGGATTTCAAATTTCAGATTTGAGATTTCAAATCTCAGATCTCAGATTTCATATTTTGGATTTCAAATTTGAATTCTGAGTCGACATGCCCTAGACTGGACGGTACTCATTGCACGGCTCCATCCTCCAACCCTCCGCCAACCCATGAAATACGAGCGGTTCGAGGCCCTCCCGGTCTGGAAGGCGGCCGCGGCGCTCGCCGCCACGATGTTCCGCTGGTCGAATCAAGCCGTGTTTCGCAAGGGAGACCTCGCCAATCAGTTGCAGCGCGCCGCGCTGTCGATCTCCAATAACATCGCCGAGGGCTTCGAGCGCGGCACTACAAACGAATTGCTCGCCTTTCTCTACTACGCCCGCGGTTCCGCGGGCGAAGTCCGCTCGATGCTCTGCGTGCTCGAACAAATGCCAGAGTTCGACCATCTTCAAGACGACATCAAGCGTCTGAAATCGGATTGCGAATCCATTTCGCGGCAAATCCGAGCTTGGGCGAACAGCCTGCAGAATAGCGAGATTCCCGGGCAGCGGCAATTGAACGATCGCTCGCGACGCAGCTTCGAACGGCGACACACGCAACAAGCGGCCCTGGCCCGTCATCGTGAATTCATGGCGGAAAAGGAAGCAGAGCTCAAGGCGAAAGCGGCGGAGCAAAGTCGGCAGGCAGATCAGTGAAGAAATTTCAGATTTCAGATTTAAGATCTCAAATTTCAAATTTCAAATCTCAAATTTGCATTCTCACCTGGAGCCTCGCGATGAAGCGTCTCGACCGTGCCAGCGTCTACCTGCTGATTCTCTCCGTGATTTCTACGTCGAGCGTTGGATTGACGCGCGACACGATTGCGCAGCAGGCCACCGCCACCGCCGAGCGGCCGAAGGAGGCGATCGCTCAAGACGTCTCGCCAGAAGGCAAGGCGTATTTGGAACGATTGCTCAAGAATACGCCGTTTGGGACCAATGGCTTTGACCTCAATGGACTGCGGGCCGGGATGGGGTCGCGCCGCCCACCGTCGATTCCCGATGTGAAGCTGATCCCGGTCAAGGTCGGCGACATTCCTTGCGAGTGGGTGGTGGCGAAGGGGGCGGATCCCGATCTGCGACTGCTCTACATTCACGGCGGCGGGTGGGTCTCCGGGAGCGGCGGATTTTATTTGAGGATGGCGGCGCACATTTCGGCCGCGGCCAGGTGCGCGGTGCTGCTCCCCGACTACCGGCTTGCGCCCGAGCATCCGTTTCCCGCGGGACTCGACGATTGCGTCGCGGCACACCAGTGGCTGATCGCCAATGCCCCCGATGTTCCGGCCCGGGCCAAGGCGACGTTCATCGCGGGAGATTCGGCCGGCGGCAACCTGACGTTTGCCACGGTGCTCGCTCTGCGCGATCGCAAGCTGCCGCTGCCGGCCGGCGCCATTCCGATTTCGGCGGCCACCGATTTCACCTTGGCCAGCGACTCGCTCCAGAGCGTGCATGACCCGATCATCAGCTCGAAGACGATGCCCGAGTTTCGTGATCGCTATTTGGGTACTCAGGATCCCCGCAATCCGCTCGCCTCGCCGGTGTTCGGCGACTACCACGGAATTCCGCCGCTCTTGGTTCAGGCCGGCGAACATGAAATGCTCCGCGACGACAGCATCCGGGCGGCGAAGAAGGCGGCCACCGACGGCGCGAAGGTGACGCTCGAAATCTATCCCGGCATGTTCCACGTCTTCCAGTCGCACGAGCCGCTGTTGCCCGAAGCAAAACAATCGATCCAGCACATGGCCGACTTCATGCACGCGCTCGTGCCGAAGAACTGACTTGTATGTTACCTGCCCAGGACCGTGCAGACCGAATTGCCGGCTGCCTGTTGGCAGGGGCGCTTGGTGACGCGATCGGTGCGCATTTCGAAGGGAGGCCGCTCGCGGGTGAGTACCGTTTGCCCACCGAGCTAAGGGTGACCGACGACACTCAGTTGACGATCGCCACGTGCGAATCGCTTGTCGAGTCGCGGGGCGTTGATCCCGAATCGGTAGCGCGACATTTTCTCCGCTGGTTTCGCGACGGTCGTATCACCGGCATCGGCTCCAGCACACTCAAGTCGCTCAATGAACTCGACGCGGGTGGGCATTGGGCGCTCGTGGGTGCCACAGGTGAACGGTCGGCGGGGAACGGCGCCGCGATGCGCGTCGCGCCACTGGCATTTGTTCTCGACCCAGACGTCGAGCGCGATCGCCAGGTACTGCGAGACGTCTGCCGCATCACGCATCGTAACGACGAAGCCTATGTCGGCGCGCTCACCATTGTGCGCACCATTCGATATGTCCTCGCCGAACGCTCGCTCGACGTGGAACTGATTTCGCACTTGGCCGCAACCTTACCCGATTCGATCGTCCGCGATCGGCTGCTCGTCCTTAGACGGACGCGATTGTCGCCCGCCGAGTACGTCGCGCAATTCGGGGCCACAGGTTTCGTCGCCGATTCCGTCCCGCTGGCAATCCTCGTCGCCACGCAGGCAGCCGGTTTGCTCGAAGGCATTCGGCAGGCCGTCGCATGCGGCGGGGACACGGACACCATCGCTTCGATGTTCGGCCACATCTTTGGGGCGACGCACGGTCGCCACGTCTTACCGCATGAGATCATCGAGCAAATCGACGCCGCCTCACAAGTGCGCGAAATCGCGGAGAAGCTATCGCGATCTTTTTTCTCGATTGCGTGAAACGAATCTCGACAACGCCACCACTATACTTCTGAAGATCGTGGCCGCGCGCAGGTATTGCAAAATAGGCGTCGCCCGTTCCGCTTAATGGTTGTGTGAGCGGGCGGGCGCTAGCTCCCGGTCAATTCCGTCGCCTTCGGCGACAGTCGTCACCGGCGGCTAGCGCCGATCCGCTCACGGTCCAGCGCACCAGAATCACGCAAGGTCACTTGAATACCGTTCGTGAACTTTGATATGCCAGTCCGACGGCGGGGAGGCGGGGCCGAGGGTGGGGACTCTCTGACCTCCGCCAATTCGATTTCCGCAGTAGACGCGCCCGGGGGGCGGAGTGATAGAATAGAAAATCTGGATTGGCGGACAGCGGGCTGAGCCCGAGAATTGTCATGCGTCGGTGGGGTGTTCGTCCGGTGTCATCTCTTTCCCAGCGGTGCCCATGAGCCAGGCTAGCGATCGCGCGGGGAGCGGCGGACCCAAGCTGAGCGTGACCGGCGGGGGGGATGCCGGCGCGCCCAATGATTTGAGCGCCCGCGTTCGGTCGCTACGGCTCCCCGATCCCAAGCAGGCGCCGCCGCGAGCCAACCGCTTGCCGTGGGTGATTTGCCTCGTGCTGTTAGGGGTTGTCTTCTGGCTGGCATATCGAGATCAGACGCGACGCACCGCAGCGCCCGCGAATGAGACAGAAGCTGGCGAGGCCCGGACGCAGTTCTCGCCAACCGAGGCCGTGGCGGGCGAGACGGGCGTGGCGCTGGAGTCGAAGGGGTACATCACCCCCGCGCACCAAATTCTCGTCACCCCCCAGGTCAACGGCCGCATACTCAAACTCAATATCGAAGAAGGCCGCCGCGTGAAGCAGGGCGAAGTGCTCGCGGAACTCGAAACCACCGATTTCATGGCCGATTTGGCACGGGCCGAGGCGATGCTGGCCGCCGCGCGGCAAAAGCTGTTGGAGCTCGAGCGGGGAAACCGGCCGGAAGAAATCGAGCAGGTCAAAGCCGATCTGGCCGAAACGATCACCAACCGCGATCAGCTCGAATTGGATTGGCGGCGAAACGCGAAGTTGCGGGCCACGAAGGTGGTCACCGACCGCGAATACGAGCAATCGGAAAGCCAGTATCGCGCGATGGAGCACCGGGCCGAGAAGCTGCGGCAGATGCTGAAGTTGATGGTTGACGGCCCACGCGTGGAGCGGATCGACCTGGCCAAAGCCGAGGTCAAGCAAGCCGAAGCCGAGGTGACGAAGACGAAGTGGCGGTTCGACAACTGCACGATCCGCGCCCCGGTCTCGGGGACGATCCTGAAGAAGAACGCCGAGGAGGGGAACATCGTCAACCCAATCGCGTTCAACGGCAGCTTCAGCCTGTGCGAAATGGCCGACCTGTCGGACTTGGAAGTGGACCTGGCGATTCAAGAGCGGGACGTCGCGCGGGTGTTCCCTGGCCAGCGCTGCAAAGTGCGGGCCGAGGCGTTTCCCGATCGCACCTACGACGGCGTCGTGTCGCGGCTGATGCCGATCGCCGATCGCGCCAAGGGGGCGATTCCGGTGCGCGTGAAGCTCAGCGTCCCCGCCGACGAAGAGGGGGTCTATCTCAAGCCCGAAATGGGCGCGGTCGTTTCTTTTCTGCGCAAAGGGGACGCGGCGGAAGGGACGACAGTCGCCAAAGACTCTCCCGATGGTGACACGGCCAAAGAGGAATGACTCCAAATTCGCGGTTGACGAAGAGTATCCGCATCTCTAATGATGCACGAGAACATCGCGACGAGCTTGCGAGGTTCTTTAGGTTGAGTCCACCGTGGTGTCCCCTCACCCCGGCCCTCTCCCAGTAGGAGAGGGAGTAAATCCCTTGGGCCTCTATCGGCAGATGAGAGACTTTTGGACTTCAAGGAATTAACAGGAGATCACGGAGAGAACAGAGAAGAAAAGACGAAGGTTCAATTAGTGTTCCTACTCTTCTTCTCCGTTTCCTCTGCGATCTCCTGTAGAACTTCTTCTTGACTCCTCCGAAAAAGACGTCCTTTACTAACATGTTCGGAAGTTGGCATGAGCTCTCCCGCGATCGTTCGAGTACACGGCGTTCACAAGTTCTTCACGCGCGGGAGCGAACAGGTCGACGTGCTGAACGACCTCAGCCTCGAAGTTCCCGACGGCGAATTTCTGGGGCTGATGGGGCCCAGCGGCTCGGGCAAGACGACGCTGCTGAATCTGATCGCCGGGCTCGACCGCCCCAGCCAGGGAGAAGTGTGGGTCGGCGACCAGTTGATCTCGTCGCTCTCCGAAGGGCGTCTGGCCCACTGGCGCACGCGAAACGTCGGCTTCATCTTTCAGTTCTATCACCTGCTGCCGGTGCTCAGTGCGTACGAAAACGTCGAGTTGCCGCTGCTATTGCTGCCGCTCTCCAAGGCGCAGCGGAAGCAGCAGGTGACGACCGCCATGGACCTGGTCGGACTGACGAATCGGATGTGGCACCGCCCGGGGCAGCTTTCCGGTGGGCAGCAGCAACGCGTGGGCATCGCGCGGGCGATCGTCACCGATCCGACGCTGATCGTGGCCGACGAGCCGACCGGCGACCTCGACGCCAAGAGCGCCGACGAAATCCTCGACTTGCTCACCGAGTTGCAGCGGACGCTCGCCAAGACGATCGTGCTGGTGACCCACGACACACGGGCCGCCCAGCGGGCGCATCGCGTGTTGCATCTCGACAAGGGGAAGTTGGTCTGGGAAGTTGCACAGAGTATTTGATTGGGAAGTTTTCGGTTTTCGGTTTTCAGTTTTCGGAGTTGAAAAGAAACGAACAGGAGCGAACAGAGATAACGGAGGGGAAAGGTCGAATTTTTCTCTGTTTCCTCCTGTTGAATTGCATTTCTTCGTTCGTACCTACAGATCGCAGATCAGTTTGCAAATTTGAGATCTGAGATTTGAGATTTCAAATTTGGAATTCCTATATCTGAGTCTTGCCGCTCGACCGCCATGAAATTTCTGCTGCTGATTTTCAAGAACCTCCGCCGCAATCTGCTGTCCACGCTGCTGGCCGGCCTGGGGACGATTGCGCTGGTGTTCGTCGTGACGCTCATCTGGTCGGTGCTGTGGTTTCTCGACCGCACGACCGCCGAGAAGAGCCAGAACCTCAAGGCGATCGTCACCGAGCGGTGGCAGATTCCCAGCCAGATGCCGTTCGCCTATGCCGATTCGCTCAGCGAAGGCGGCGCGCGCAATTCGGGCGATATCCATCCAACCGATTCGATGACCTGGCAGTTCTTCGGCGGCACGATCGACCCCACCAAGCGGACGCGCGAGAACATCGTGTTCGCGTTCGCGATGGACCCGCGCAAGCTGACGACGATGATGGACGAGCTCGACAGCCTGCCGGCCGAGGACCTCGCGGATCTCAAGAAATCGATCGAAACGCTCGGCACGCAGCGCAACGGGCTAATCGTCGGCCGCGAGCGCCTGGCCACGCTCAAGAAGCAAGTCGGCGACCGCATCACGATCCACAGCATGAATTTCAAGGACATCAATCTGGAGTTCGAGATCGTCGGGCTGTTTCCGCCGGGGCGCTACGATCAGAGCGCCTGCATGAATCGCGACTATCTCAACGACGCGCTCGACGAGTATCCGCGCTCGCACAAGGGCCAAAAACATCCGATGGCCAATAAGTCGCTGAACCTCGTCTGGCTGCGGGTGCCCGACATGACGGCGTATGCGCAGGTGGCCGACCAGATCATGAGCTCGCCCACGTATGCGGCTCCCGCGGTGAAGGTCGAGACCGCGTCGTCGGGAATCGCCACATTTCTGGAAGCGTATCGCGACCTGATTTGGGGGATGCGGTGGCTCTTGGCGCCGGCGATTCTCATTACGCTGTCGCTCGTGATTTCTAATGCCATCAGCATCAACGTCCGCGCGCGGCGCCGCGAGATGGCCGTGCTCAAAGTGCTGGGCTTCTCGCCGCGGCAGATTTTGATCTTGGTGCTTGGCGAGTCGCTGTTGATCGGCACGCTGGCCGGCGCGATCAGCTCGGGAGCGACCTATCTCTTGATCAATCACGCTTTCGGTGGACTGAAATTTCCGATCGCCTTCTTTCCGGCGTTCTTCATTCCCGCGGCGGCGCTCTGGTGGGGGCCGGTGATCGGCGCGGCGACTTCGCTATTGGGAAGCGTGTGGCCAGCGGTCAATGCCGCGTCCGTGAAGGTGAATGACGTGTTCGCAAAGATCGCCTGATGCCGCGGCGAGAGGATACCCGTATGGTCGAAATGTTCGAATCGTTTCGAGCCTGGTTCGCGACGGTGTCGCTCGCCTGGCTGCTGGCCGGCGGCGGATTGATCGTCCTGCTGGCGCTGATGGGCGTGGGCAAGGTGCCGCTGGGCTATAACCTGCGCAACCTGGCGGTTCGCTGGCCGACGACGCTGCTGACGGCGCTGGCGTTCACGCTCGTGGTTGGCTTGCTGACGGTCATGCTGGCGTTCGTCAACGGGATGGTGCGCCTCACCGAAGGGAGCGGCCAGCCGGGCAACGTCATCGCGCTCTCCGATGGCGCCACCGACGAGCAATTCAGCAATCTGGGCTATGGCGACGCGGCCGACATCGAGCGCCAGCCGGGCGTGCTCAAGGACGACGCCGGGCATCCGCTCTGCAGTCGCGAGGTGTATCTGGTCGTCAACCAGCCGCTTCCCGATCACGTTCCGGGCAAGGCCCGGCGGCGGTTCGTGCAGGTGCGCGGCATCGAAGATCCGGTGCTCGCGGGCATGGTGCATGGCTTGCCTTTGGAGCAAGGGGGTAAGTGGTTCTCGGCGGCTGGCGTCGAAGCGTTGCCGGGGAGTAAAACTGCGAAGAGCGACAACCAGGGGAGCGACGAACCGACGGAACAGCAGCAAGCCTCCAGCCAGGCGATTCAGGCGGTAGTCGGCCAAGGAGTGGCGGGGACGCTCGGAGCCGATTTGGGAAAGAAGAACCTCGAGGTCGGCGACTTGTTCGACCTTGGCGGACGGAAGTGGATTGTTGTCGGAATCATGCAGTCGGGCGGCTCGACGTTCGGTTCCGAGGTGTGGGCGAAGCGGAGCATCGTCGGCCCACTGTTTGGCAAGGAGACGCTCACGTCGATCGTCTTGCGCACCAAGGACGGCGCGGCGGCCCAGGCGCTGGCGACCGATCTGACGAAGAATTTCAAGAAGACCGCGCTGCGGGCCGTGACCGAGACCGAATACTTCTCGAACCTGTCGGCGACCAACAAGCAGTTTCTCTATGCGATCCTGTTCGTGGCGCTGTTCATGGCCCTCGGCGGAGCGCTCGGGGTAATGAACACGATGTTCGCCGCCATCGGTCAGCGGATCAAGGACATCGGCGTATTGCGCATCTTGGGCTTCGCCCGCTGGCAGTTGCTGGTGTCGTTTCTCTTGGAATCGCTCCTGATCGCCATGATCGGTGGGGCGATCGGTTGTGCGCTGGGGATGCTGGCCGACGGGCTGACCGCGTCGAGCATCGTGAGCAGCGGCCAGGGAGGTGGCAAGTTCGTCGTCCTCACGCTCGTGGTCGATGGGCAGACCATCGCCACCGGTATGGTGTTCGCGTTCCTGATGGGAGCGTTTGGCGGAATCATTCCCGCCATGATCGCCATGTTCCAGAACCCGCTGCAATCGCTGCGATAGCTTCCCGTATGGATCTGAACACAAGATGAGTAACCGCGGATTTCGCGGATGGCACGGATGAGCGAGGAAATTGTGGACTGGGAATTTGAGATTTTAGGATTTCAAATCTGAGATCTGAAATTTTCCATTTTAGGATTTCCGCACTTTACCATCCGCGCTATCCGCGCCATCCGCGGTTCATTTCTTTTGAGAACCGCGAATAGACGCGAATCAACGTGAATGAATTGGGAGGGTGGGCGTTGCCAAAAATACTGTGCGATTGGATTTGGATACCTCCAACTACTAATTAACGTCCATTCGCGTTTATTCGCGGTTGTCCTCCGGCGTTATTCGCGGTTGTCTGCCGGCGCCTCTCTGCGGCGCGGGGGCACCGCGTTTCGGCGGCGGCGACGTTGAACCGCGAGACCGACGACGCCCAGCCCCAATAGCGACAACGTCGAGGGTTCGGGGACCATGACGGCTTGCAGGTTGAACACGATGTCGCCCAACGTCGTGTTGAACGTCAGCGTGGCGTTGTAACTCTGCGCGGCCAGCGAACTGAACTGGAGGTCGAACAGCACCGAGGCGCCGCTGGCCAGAACCGTGGGCGTGAAATTCGTCAAGCTGAACTGCAGGGCATCGGGGCCCGTGATGTTATAACTGAGAATACCGACGAACGTCCCCGCCGTTCCAATGTTTTCCAGCTCCACGGCGCCGGTGAGCGTCACGGTCTGGGGCAGAGTGCGGAATACTACCCCGACCGTATCATTGGCGTTTGGATCCGAATCGAGCACGCCGTCGGTCGGGCCGTTCAGCAACATCTGATTCATCAGCGTGAAGCCGCCGCTGGCGTTGACGGCGCCGGACATGCGGATATAGCGGGCAATCGTGGGATCGAAGCCCACAATCGTAGCGGCGTTGGTGTAGGCGGGCGACGGATTGACGGCTGCCTGTGGATTCGGAACAGGGAAGAAGCTTGTGCCATTGGTGGAATACTCGACGCTAAAGGCGCTGCCGGCATAGGGAGATCCCCAAACCGCCGCCGCCGAATTGAGCAGACGATTGGTGCCCAGGTCGATCGTCGTATACGTGCCGGCGGGCCAACTGCCGGGAGTGCCTGTCCAATATGCTGCGCCGGACCGGTCCTCGAGCGTGCCATCGTTGTACGATGTGCTGGGGTAGCTAGGCATGTTGGTATTGGTGGCGGTAGTGCCGAAGCTCACGTTGGCCCAGTTCGCCTTGTCGCTGGTAACCGTGCCGCTGCCGATCGGATCGATGAGCATGAAGCCGGGACCGCCGTAACCGCCGCCCGCGACGTAGTCCGGCCCCTCGAACCGCACGCGCACGTATTGATACGAGCCGGGCGTGACGGCGTCGTTTGTGACTAAGCCGTTCACCGTGCCGAATCCGGCCACAGGATTGGCCAGATTGGTCCAACTGGATCCGTCATTTGATGCGTCGATGTGATACTGCGTGGCAGTGTTCCCGCCCGCCGTCCACCATTGCAGCCGGACGTTGCTGATGGGCCGCGACTGATCGAGCCGCACGCCGGCATAGTACATTTGGTTTCCGTTGTTAGTCATCGCATTCGTGGGTAGCCAGACGTAATCGCCCCAGCGGACGTCAACGATATCGCCGAAGGCAGCCCCCGTCGTATTGTCGGCCGAACCCTGGATTGGTGTCACGCTCCCAGGAGGAAGTTGCAGCCAACTGTAGTTGGAAACGGTGACGGCCCAGGCTGAGCCGGCAAGCGACAGCCAACCGGCAATGGCCAACGAGAAGCGGCGGAACAGCGAGCTGTGCAAATGATTACGGACCATGACATTACCTCCCCTTGAAGAATGTGTAAACTAATATTGACACAATTGGATGGAACGAAGGGAACGCAGGCGAGCGGGACTCGACGCTAGGCAGCCGCGCGGCGGCGTCTGGAACGAATTGCCAAGCCGACGCAGCCGAGGCCGAGCAGGGCGAACGTGGAAGGCTCGGGAACCGGAGCTAGAAGTTGGGCGCCGGAGTTAAATAGGTCTGCCACCTCGGTGTCGCTGAGGTTGCGGTTCCAGATGGCCAGGTCGTCGATGAGGCCGTTAAAGTTGTAGCCACTCCGGTACTTCGCCAGCAGCAGATCGCTGGTCACAGACGGCGTGCTCGATAGCGAGCCACCGAACGTGAGCAATTTGGTTCCGTCTAAGTAGAGGTCGCCGTTGTCTCCCGCTCCGGTCTTGGTCAGCACCCATTGGTGCCATGTATTCAGGGAAGGTGGAGAGCCCGTGTAACTGCGGTACACATTCCCAACGCCATAGTAGGCCTTAAGTCCCCCACTGAACTCGAGGAAATAGTCGTATTGGGCGCCATCTTCGGCATCGAGAATCACGGGATCGCCGGCAACCGAACGTGCGTAGAACCACATGGAAAGCGTGTTCGTGCTGTTTCCGCTCAGGAAATCGGTGAAACCATTGGCAATATGCACGAAATCGTCCGTGCCATCGAAGTCCAGCGCGTTGCCAAAGCCGGGCTGTCCCGTCACCCAATCCGCATTGTTCATATTGTTCAGAACGCCGTTGTTTCCCGTGCCGAAGACCAGCGGCAGCGTGCTGCCGCTCGTCTGGTTGAAGTTGTAGTAGGCCACCAGACCGTTGATCGGGACGGCGTCGGCCTGAGTTTGAAGGCTCACGACGAGCGCCAGGAGCGAGGCCGCGCAGGTGAACGAAATCGGAGTCGGGTTGCGTCGTGACATGGAAGGGATCCTTTGCTAGTAAACCGAGAGTGAAAAAGTCAGTAAAAAAGTCTTTGTGACGTATTGGTTCGCAAGTTTCGTACGGAGTGCTGTCCACCATTCAAACGAAACGGCGCCGGCGGGCACGGACGGCCATGCCGATCGCTCCGATTCCCAGCAGGGCCAGCGTCGAAGGCTCAGGGACTGTGGCCAGCGTGTAGTAGCCGTCCAGCAGGGCGGCGCTAGTGAGATCAAAGGAGACCGTGTCGCCGCTGATCGAGGCCGCAGCATTGACCGCGCTGAACGCAAATGGATCGGTTGGGCTGTAGAGCAGCAGGAACGAAGTGCTGGGTAAGTTTCCCGGCATCACGAGGCCGCCATCGCTGAAGTCAAACGTCAAACGCGTATCGACCGAGCCGGTCTGATCGACATACCAGACGCGGCTCCAGCGGGTGCCGCCATCGGTCAGGGTGTTCGCGCCGTTCTTCTGACCCGCCAGGACATACTCGCCCGCGGCCAGGCTGCCACCCAATTCGGTGAGCGCCAGACCGGTGCCGGCAGTTCCCGTGCTGACCGTGCCCGCAGCCGAGAGATTCGTTGTGGCGTTATCGCGGCCGATGCCAAACACCTCGAAGTCGTAGTCGCCGTTGCCGGGCGTATCGCCGACATAGCGGTCGTTCGCTCCCAGCGTGGCGCCATATTTCGACGACAGATAATTCTCGGCGATGACATTTTCGGGCGTGTTCAGCACGCGGCTGTAGACCAGCACTTCGCTGATCTGCCCGTTCCAATCGAACGTGCCGGCGGGCTGATCGTCGCGGGAACCGACGTTGAAGCCGGTCGTGCCGGTGTCGGAAGCGACGACCCCGCCGTTGACCGTGCGCTGCACGCCGTTCAGATCGACGCCAATCTGACTGCCGACCACCGACTTGTGGACGGAGACGAACGGACTGCGAATTTCGTTCAGCGTGGCATTGGCCGGATTGGGAATGTCGCCGTTGACGGTGACGCCGTCGCTGTAGACATAGAACGTCCCGCCAAAGAGCATCTGCGAGTTCGTGTTAACCGGAGTCGACCGTCGAAAGGTGAACATCGTGCCGCCATTCGAAGTTGCCCCCGCCTGCCCTGCCACCAGCACCGTGCGATTGCTGCCGGCAGCCACCGCGTTGTTCGTCGTGTTGTTGAGGACGTCTGTGGCTCCGGCCCCGCCGCTATTGTCGAACTGCACGGTCGGCAAACCGTTCGGACCCGCGGCGATGTAGACCGGTCGCTTGCCGGCGGTCGCCTGCGTGACGTTGAATCCGCTCACCGACTGGTCAACCCAAGTCGCGACCGGGTCGTTGTTGGCGGCCGGGTTGTTGCTCGGATTGAGCACGCCCGTGTCAGCGCGGAACCAGATCGTGTTGTTGGCAAAGATCTGGGCGGCGGAACTGGTGGAGACATGGAACGACCAGACAGCACCCGCACAACACAGGGCGAGGGTCCATGCAGTGAATCGCGACAAGAAGCGGCGGAGGGACATTTCAGGACTCCAGGTGCTGAGCGACGGGTTGGGAGAGGAAAAGTGCATCGAATTGGATTGTCTGTTAAATAACAGATAGTGGTTCGCAGTGGCATGCATGTTTTTTCTAGGATCCCGCAAGGGGCGACACTTGGCGGCGATCAGGCCGCGTCGCGCCGTCGCCGTCGGGCTTTCGTGGCCAGGCCCAAGCAGCCAAGCCCTAGCAGGCCGCCGGAGGTTGGCTCGGGGACTCCAACGCTAAGCACGCCGTTGCCCGCCAAATCGAGGCGGAGAAAATAGCTGTTGCCGATCCTGGTCAATTCGCCTTGGTCGGTGGTCAAGCCCGTAATGTATTGCCAGGTCCGCCCACCGATCGTCACCGTGCCGCTGGCCGCGTCGTAGATATTGAACAGTTGTTGGGCCTGGCCGAGGTCGTAGTTCAGGTTGGCGCCGTTGCCCAGCGGATCCGTGTTGTCGCCCACCGTGTAGACCGCCAACACCTTGGCGGCCGAGAGTTGATTGCCCCAGAAGCCCACGTCGTCGATCCGGCCATCCAGGGCGTACGAGTTGCCGAGCACCAGGCTGCTGCCGATGCGCAGATCTACCGAATTGTTGACGATGCCCTGCGTGGTCGAGCCATCTTGAATGCCGTTGATGTACACGCGCAGTGTGGTGCCGTCACTGGTGGCGGCGATGTGCGTCCACGTGCTCAAGGCGACTGAACCCGTCGAATCTGCGGTCGTTCCGACCGCGCCACTGAATGCCCGCACGCGCCGATCGGAGCCGAAGATGTTGATCCGCTCGTGAATTCCCGAGCCGTTGCTGGCATTGGAAGTCTTGTCAAAGAAAGCGCTCAGTTTGGTGGTGTCGATATTAACCCATCCTGTGACCGAAAAGGCCGACACGTTGAGCGTGGCATTGTGAACGATGTTGACAAAGTCGTCGGTGCCGTCGAAGTTGAGCGAGTTCGTGCCGATCTTGCCCGATCCGAACCAGGTCGGATCATCGCCGGCAGCGGACCCCGTGGCGCCGAGCGTGCCGTTGTTCGAACCGACCGAATCGCTGGCCGTCTGGCCGGAGCCATCGTCGAACTTCCATTGCGAAATCAGCGCTCCGTGCGCGGCGGCCGCCACGAGCGTCAGAGGAACGGTAAGCAAGACGGCGATGGATCGGTTGTGGAGCGTGTGACGGCGCATGGCGTTCTTTCGAAGTGAGTGAAATGACAAATACGTTTTACATACTTAGTGACGGTTGAATTCCGACGGCGGTAAAACTCGCGGACAATGCTTCAGTCAAGGACGCGGCGGCCGCGCACCACGCGCCGCCGGGCCTGGCAAGCTAGCCCGATGCAGCCGAGCCCCAACAGGGCCGCGGTCGAGGGCTCGGGAACTGGGACTGTTTCCAGATCGAGGCCGTTGAGCCCGAAGCCGTAGATTTGCAGGACGCGTCCGGCGGGCAGCGCTTCGTTCCAGAATCCAACGTCGTCAATGCGGCCGTTGATCAAATTCGTCGAGAGGCCGTCGCCGCCGATGAAGAATCCTTCGGTGGTGTGTGCGAGGGTCGTTGACTGCGTGCCTTGCGACGTTCCATCCACGTAAAAAGTCATGGTCGTGGTGCCGGCGTCGTACGTCCCGGTGAGCATGTGCCAGGCTCCGTTGTTAACCGTGGGCCCGACAATCGTCGCAAAGCCGCCGCTGTAGATCAGAAATCGCGTGTTCCCGGAGTTGACGTCTATCGCGTACCCCCCGGTGCCGGACAGTAGCTTGTCGATGACGCCGCGAAAGGCGCCGCTGTCGGTCGTGTTGACCCACGCTGACACTGTAAAGGATGCCGGCTTCAGCGTCGCGCTATCCGCCACGTTTACGTTCGCCCCTGATGTTCCGGGAAACGAGTAGGAGGTCCCGATCTGGCCCGCCGCGCCTTGAGTGACTCCCGCCCCGACTGTGCCGTTATTCGAACCGACCGAATCGATTGCCGCGCCGGTTGTCTCATTCAGCTTCCAATGCGAGACCAATGCGCCATGCGCCGCGGCGGCCGGCAGCGTCCAGAGAGCAGCAAGCATCAGGACGACCAATCGGTGGTGAAGCGTCTGGCGGCACATGGTGTTCATTCGAGGTGGCTAGGGGATGGAGTCGATTGTTCGGGGGACGAAAGGAGTTGACACAGCGAAGCGGTCATCCGCGATGTCGCAGTTCCTCATGCACAGCGATTGAGCGGTCGGAGCGGAACTTGAGCGACGGACAGCCAGGCAGGGTCGGCCGGCTTGCAGACATACATGGCCCCGCCCACCAGGCGTGCCTTGAGTTCTTCGGCGGGGTCGTACTCGTCCCCCACCAGGTAGACCACGCTCCGCGGATCGCGGGCCCGGACGGCGGCCGCCAGTTCGCATCCCGAAGCGTCGGGAAGTTCCAGATTGACGAGCCAGATCGTGCGGGCCGCCGTGCGCCACAGCTTAAGCGCGTCGCTGGCGGAGGTGGCGAACTGAAACAGCAGCCCGCTGGCCGCGCTTTCGGCGGCCAAGTGGAGATAGTCCTGTGGGCGGGAGTCGATGACCATCACATGCGTCAGTTCCGATGCGTTCGCCAACGTGCGTGACATGATGAACCCTTCCAGGAATTGAAAAACGTCGCAGATCCGTTCGAAAGTGGCCCGTCGAGAAGCATTCGGTGTGCTGCTGTTCGGCGTGCCGGGCCAGTTGCCCTGGCGAAAGCTGGATAAAGCACAGCGCGTGCCAACGCTTTGGGACGGCCTCGCGAACGCGCGGTAAGTCGTTGTCAATCCAGAGAATAAAATCTTTCCCGGAGTCAGAGGGCGACTCGGAGGAAGGCGTACCTGTCCGAAAACGGACAGGTGACTGTCCGAAAACGGAATGAAACTGTCCGAAATCGGACACCTTGCTGTCCGAATTCGGACAGCACCTGTCCGAAAACGGACAGGTCGGTAAACCAGCACACCGCCCGGCCGGGATTTCGGCGCACCAAAGCGCCCGCAGAACTGGAATGATCAGAATGACCGGAATATTCAGACGAAGAGTGTGCCACTGGCTATGAAAGTGATGTATTGAGTGTGGCTCCGGCTTTGCCAGTGCTGCCTCGATTACCGGTACAGCACTTTGGTGCGTGTCGTAGATGCTGGAGGATCGACGGGTTCGGTCATCCGCAAGCCTTCGATCGAAGCACTGGCAGAGCCAGTGACGTCCTAACTGTGGTCTTCAAATAGAGCGAGCCGGGGAGACGCCTCCCCGGCTCGGTGTCGAACTGTTCGAGTGAAGACTGAAAGTGTGGCTCAGGCCGCCCGTTGTCGGCGGCGGCGCGCTTTGACGGCCACGCCCACGATGCCCAGCCCCAGCAGGGCGAAGGTCGAAGGCTCGGGAACCGGGTTGAAATCGCTCAAGGTCACAAACCCGTTGCCGTAGGTCACCTTGGCGAAAAAGAAGGGAGCGTTGACATAGGTAATGGAGGTGAAGGCCGAACCGGTGAGATTGTTGGCGCTCGTGATCAGCGTTAGCACGTCTCCACTAAGGTCGCTGAACTGCAGACCGGGGGCGAACGTAACGACCAGGGCGGAATTGGAAAGTCCGTTCACATTGCCGACAACCGCCAACCGATCGTAATCGGTCCCGGCGACGGCGCCCCCTCCGGTAACCTCCATGTCGAGCGTGCTCCCGGCGTTGAAGGTCGTATTCCCCGTCACGGTCATGATGCCGGCGCTGGAACCCGGTCGGATCGTACCTCCGTTATTGACAGTGATGTTCGTGTTCAGGGTAAAGTTGCTGGCGCCCCCCAGTCCCGCGCGATAGGCGTACGTGCCGTTACCCCCGGCCGACCCGCCCGAATTGATGTTGAGCTGGCTGGCATCGATCAATCCGGTGCCCAGACCGGCCGTGTTCGCATTCAGCACGAGGTTAAAGCCCACGTCGATGGTCGTGCCGCTGGTTGGCGCGAACTTAACGCCACCGCCGTTGATGATGACGCGGCCATTGTTGGCAATGATGCCGCTAAAGAAACTGGTGGGCACCGCGCCGCTGATATTCACATTGGCCCGGTTCGTGGCGCCGGCATTGTAAACGAAGTCCTTGACGTTCCAGCCGCCCGTCCCGGTGATGTTCGTCACCCAGTCGGGGTTGGCGCCATTGTTGGAGACCGTCAGCGAACGGGTCGCACCAGTGATGCTCGTCGAACTGATCGTGGCCCCTTGCTGCCCTGTGAAGATTGTGCGGTCGGCAGTCAGCACCGTCGGCGCCCCAAAGTTCGTTGTGCCGCTGCCGATCGTCAGATTGCCATTGAGTGTGAAGGTGCCGGTGTAGCCGCTGCCGGCCACGGTGCCTCCGTTGGGGCCGACCTCGAAGTTATTGGTGAGCGTCACCCCGGCCGTGTTGCCCGTGTTGAAGTTAAACCGACCGCCACCGCCGCCGGCCGACGGGTTGGGGAGCACGCCGAGCTTAATGGTGTTGGTGCCGAAGTAGTGCGCGGCCACGGCGGTCGGGTTGTAGGTGGCTTGGGCGCCGCCGTGTCGAATGGTCACTCCTCCCGTGAAGTTGTAATTGCCGCTGGCGTCGCCGCCGGAAAACGTGGTGCCGTGGTCCTTGTCGTAGTCGATAAACGCGCTGCCGGTAATGTCGCCCCCTTGGAACGTGAAGCCGCCATTGGTCGGTGCAAAGGTCATCGACGCCGGCGATACGCCTCCGGCTTGAATCGTGATCGTTCCGCCGCCGGTCGGAGTGAAGAGCACGGCGTCGCCGTTGTTGTAGGTGGCGCTAAAGCTGTTCGTGTCGGGCGACGTCCAGTTGAAATCGCCGCCATTCCAGGTGACGGTGGCGGCCGTCGCGGTGACTGGGTACAGGGCGAGAACCAGCGATAGCGCGAAGGACGGTACAACTAGGGACTTTGCGCGACGCGTGGCAGAATGGCAGAACATCAGCAGGCTCCTCAGGGAAAGGAATCGAATGGTGCTAAGGGACAACTACGAACGCTAAATACACACAGGTTGACTTTAATGCGGCGACAAACTCAATTTTTCCCAGCACGGCGGCGGCGCGTCTTTAGCGCCAGGCCGACGGCTCCCAGTGCCAGGAGCGACAGCGTCGAAGGCTCGGGAATCGGGGCCAGTGACGCGGCGTCGAACCACTTGAAATTCAAATACTGCTCGACCGAATCGCGGTCGGCGTTGCTGAGCGGCGTGTCGTAGATCAACACTTCGGCGAGGTAACCGTCCAAGCTGAACAGATCGCCCGCCTGCGGCGCGAACCGCGAGCCCAGGGTCACGCCATCCAGCGGTTGGTTGCCGCTGGGCGCGGTGCTATTAACTGTCACCCCGTTGATACGAAAGCTGCTATCGGCGCCGCCGGCGCCGTTGTTCAAGTCGTTGAACAGGGCGGACATCACGACCGGTGAGCTGAATGCCGTCGTAAAGTAATTCGCGACCACGCCATTGCCGGAGAACACACCGATGCTGAGTGTTCCCACATTTTCGTAAACGACTGCGTTCCGATTGGTAGACGTCAGCCCATCGAACGCAGTGGATGAGGATCCGCCGGCCGAGTCGGCCTTCCAGACCAGGAAGACCTGGTTCGGCTGCGCCAGTGGGGCGGCGAACGCCGGGCTCTTGAGGAAGTCGTCCACTCCGTCGAAGCGGACGACGGGGCGCGAATTGAGTCCGCCGGTGATAAAGTTGGGCTGTTGGGTTCCGGTTCCCTGCGTGGCGTCTTGATTCACGTCGCCCACGACATAGCCCGACGCCTTATCCACCCACGTGTTGACTTTGCCCCCGGCGACGCCCCCCTCGAACGCGCCCTCGGCGATGCCGTCGCCATCCAGGTCGTTGGCATCGACGTGGTACACCATGCCGCTGGTAACCGGAGGGGAGAGAGCTGGGATGGGATAGGCCCCGAGCTCGCTAGTACAGGCCAAGGACGCGACGAGCAGCGACAGCGTGGCACACGCAGCGCGTGCAAAACTCAAACGCATGGTGAAACTCCTGTTCTGTTATTTACCAGATAGTGGTGCAAGGGCTACGGACAAATGATTCGTGATGGTGACCAGACTCCGCGACTGGATCGCTTAAGCGCAGCAGGGAAGGGCTGGGGGTGGCAATGGCGCAACGGACAGCCAGTCGGCAGCGGCCGGCTTGCAGACGTACATCGTTCCGCCCACGCGACGGGCCTGCATTTCTGCGGCTGGGTCGTATGTGTCGCTCACCAGGTACACGGTGCTACGCGGATCGCGGGCGCGGACGGCCGCCGCCAAGTCGCATCCCGACGCATCGGGCAGTTCCAGATTGATCAGCCAGATCGTGCGGGCTCCCGTGCGCGGCAGCTTGATGGCGTCGCTGGCCGACGCGACCATGTCAACCTGCGAGCCACTTACCCTGCTGTCCGCGGCCAACAATGAGTAGTCGTCGGAATGCGGATCCACGACCACCACGCGCGTCTCGCCAATTGTGAGTGTCGAATAGCGCCGCATGATTCGTTTTTGGTTAGAGATTGTGTGTCGTGCGTTTCGAAATGACGTATGGCATGGATTGTTCCGCTTGACGAACGGTCAGACCGCGACTTGCGCCGCGTGTTGCCGGCGTCGCTTGACCACCAGCCCCACCAGCCCCAGTCCCAACAGCACCGCCGTGCTCGGCTCGGGAACGGTCGAGATGAAGGTGAGTTGAATGACGCCGTTGCCGTAGAGGACCTTGACGAAATAGTCGCCTGTGTTGAGCGACGTGACCGAGCCGAATTGCTGACCGGTGAAGTTCGTAAGGCTGCTGGTCAGGATCGTCAGGACGTCGCCGTTCAAGTCGTCAAACGACACGTTGTGGAAATCGACGACCAGGTTCGCAGTCGAGATCCCCGTGACGCTGCCGCGGCCCGAGGGAGTCAGGCTGTCCATCACCACCAGGCGATCGTAGTCGGTTCCCGCGACGGCGTTGCCGGAGAGGACGTCGATGTTCAATTGACCGCCGCTGAATGCCAGATTTCCCGTTATCGTCAGTACGCCGGCAGTATTGACGGCCGTGGGATCGCCGGGAGAAATCAGGCCGGTTCCGGTGACGGTCACGTCCAGGGGATTCTTGAATTCCTGGCCGCCACCGTTGCAACAACTGGGGGCACCCGAGCGATAAATGCCTGTGCCATGCAATCCACCGCCCGACACCACCGTGAACGACGTGTTGCCGCGAATGCCCGTGCCGTATTCCGTACCTGTGCCTGCCGTTTGCGGCTTGATGATAATGTCGAATCCGATCTCGGCGTTGGCCGCCCGGGAGAATTGCACGCCGGCCGTTAAGACCTTCAGGTAGCCGCCGTTAGCTTCCATCGAGGTGAAAAAGTTGCGCTCGTCACTGATCACCCGTGTGGTCGCCTCGCGATTTCCTACCGTCGTGTTCAGAACCAGATCCTTGATATCCCAGGCAGTGGTGCCAGGGCTGCTGATGTCGAAGAACCAGCCGGGGTTGTCGCCTGTGTTGTTGATCGTGAGCGAACGTTTCACGCCGGAACTGGTCACTTGTCCCGACATGGTCGGAATGTTGAAAAACAACGATCCAGAGACCGTACGATCCCCGGTCAACAGCACCGGGTTTTCCATGACGCCGGGGGTCACGAAGTCGGAGCTCAGATTGAAGTTGCTGTTGACGGTCACCGTTCCGGTCCGCGTGCCGTTGGTGGATTGTCGATACCACGTCACCGGCGCATTGATGACAAAGGCATTCGTGAGCGTCGAGCCGGCCACCGGCGTGTAAGCGAACACGGCCCCGGCGTTATTGAGTTGAATGGCCCCGGATCCAAAACTGTGCGTTCCGGCATTGGTGGGCGAAAAGATGACGGTGCCGCTGCTGGTGATCGTGGTGCCGCCCGAACCGCCGATGGTGTTCGTGGCGTTGGTGGAGAACGTGTAATTGTTCCCCGCACCGGTAGTGTTGTTGAACGTGATCGTGCCGGGAACGACAGGTCCCGCCACGGTGATCGATTTATTCGCGCCGGCGTTATTGAACACCACGTCGTCGAGGTTGGTGAAGTCCGTGCCCGTACCGCCGGTCCAGTTCCCCGTGCTGCCGGTGTTCCACACGTTGCTGCTGGCGCCGGTCCAGGTAGCGGTGGCGGCGTGGGCGGATGGCGTGCCGATAGCGACGGCGCCGATCAAGGCCAAGGCAGCAAACAAGGCCAGGGAAACATGGTAGTTCCGCCGGCACACTGGCTGACCGAACTTCGAAGTCGAACACATCATGGCAGGTCTCTCTTGGATCGTGGTGCGAGTGAAACGGGAAAGACAAACGTTGAAAACTGACGATTGCAGATGGACGTGCGCCTTCTATCGGACACACGTTTGCCGACGACGCCGGACGGCCAGACCAAACAGCCCCATCCCCATCAAGGCGAACGTCGAAGGTTCGGGGATCGGGTAGCTGCTGGCGAACAGGCGGATTTCATTGAGACCAACGCCTTGCGGTGGATTGACCGAGGCAATGCTCAAGGCGTCGAAGCGGATGTAACGGAAGTAGAAGTTACTGCTCGACACGAACGGCTGAGACGTTAGCGGACTGGAGATCGTCTGCGCCGACAGCGTTCCGGAGGCGATCGTCGCAATGGCCCCCGTCAGATCCCAGCCGACCGACGTAAATGTGTCGGCGGCGGTCAGAGAAGCTTTGATGGTAAAATTCCCTGTGCCGCGATCCAAAGCCGTGCCATTGCGGGTATTGAACAGCTCGATATCGCCGATCGCGTATAGGGCTCCCAGGTCGAGCACGAAATAACCGGCAGAGTTGCCTTGCCGCCCGAGCCAATATGAGTTGTCACCGAAGCCTTCGGTGATCGAACCGGTGTTATTGTCGGGAGACGCGTTCAGGCCATTGGTGACGTGCGACGTCGCGAAGGCGCCGCCGGTGTTGAAGTCTCCGGCCGAGTAGTCGCTGTTCCCGCCAATCACAGGCTTGCCGTTGGCAATGTTGATAATTGCGGCCTGCGTCTGCGAGGTGCTGACCAACATAGCCGAAACTAGCAGGGCCAGCAGAGTCGAAGTTTTCATCGTTCTTCTCCCGAATTCGTATGAGTTCTTTGCCGAAATAACGTGATCACGGACACGTCGGAACAAGTTGTTGCATGGTTATTCGCGGAGTTAGTTGATTCACTGCGCAGAGTGGCTGACGAATGTCGAATTCGAGTAATCAGTCCGCATGCCGACGTCGTCGGCGAGTGCGTACTGCCAGCCCGAGACAGCTAAGCCCAAGCAGGGTCAGGGTCGAAGGCTCTGGCACGGCCGTGCCGAGCGTAAAGTAACCGTCTACCAGCGACACGCCCGAGAAATCGACGCGCTGATTGATCGTGTCGACCGCTCCCAGCTTCACGAAGAGGAACTGGCCGCTATTGGTGGGGCGGAAATAAAGAGCTTTCCAGCACATTGGGATCCTAAGCTTAGAATTCCACGTGGACAAGTTGTCGC
>JADMIO011385338.1_pt1 | contig 56426 bp, 94 predicted proteins | sample 8958161 | NCBI WGS metagenome assembly JADMIO01 (sample SAMN16585339, study PRJNA669376) | soil metagenome | isolation source: Crop rotation soil | place: USA: Cullars Rotation, Alabama | collected 2011
GCCGCGACTTCAAGTCACGTGAATTCCAAGCTTCGGATCCCACTGTGCTGGAAAGCGGTGACGATCGTGCAGCAAGCGCCGCCCCCGGTCCCTGCGCCGACGCCGCCGCCAAAACTTCCGACGATCGATGACCAGCAAGTGGCTCAGGAACGCGCCGCCAACCTTCAGCGCATTGCGAGGGAGCGTGGCCGCACGTCGACCATCCTGACGAACCCGCGCTCGCGCCAGAGCAATCCGTCGCCCGACGACTACGGAAGCAAGACGCTTTGAAGCAGCGTGCGAGAGAGCTGACGGAACAGGGGGACGCCCTATTCTCCAAGCGACAATCCATCATGTCGCTATGGCAGGAGACGGCTTCCAACTTCTATCCTGAGCGGGCTGACTTCACGGCCAAGCGCGTGCTGGGGGAAGACTTCGCCGCCAACCTGATGACCGGCTATCCCGCGATGTGCCGGCGCGACCTCGCCAACCAGTTCGCGGCCATGCTTCGCCCGCGTGGCAAGCAGTGGTTCGGCTTGATGCTGGGCGACGAGGATCTTGACGAGGATACCTCGGTCAAGGCGTGGCTCGAAGACAAGGCCAAGGTCATGCACAAGGCCATGTATGACATGCCGGCGCGGTTTACCCGCGCAACGACCGAGGGCGACCACGATTTCGCCGCGTTCGGGCAGTGCGTGATTACGGTCGAGCCAAACAATAATCGTGACGGTCTGCTTTATCGCTGCTGGCATTTGCGTGATGTGGCGTGGGCCGAAAACGCGGAATGCGAGATCGACAAGATTCATCGACGGTGGAAGCTGTCGGCGCGCGGCATCAAGTTCCTGTTCCCGAAAACGGCGGGCTCCAAGATCGAGCAGGCACTGAAGAAAGAGCCGGATCGGGAGTTCGAGTGCCGGCATATTATCGTGCCGTCGAACGAATACGATCTCGACAAGAAGATAAGCAAGGAGCGTTTCCCGTTCGTGTCGATCTATATCGACAAGGACAACGATACGATCCTTGAAGAGGTTCCGCTTCCTGAACATCCCTATGTGATTCCGCGCTGGCAGACGGTTTCGGGCTCGCAGTATGCCCACAGCCCGGCGACGGTCATTGCCTTGCCGGATGCGCGGCTTTTGCAACAGATCACGCTGACGCTGCTCGAGGCCGGCGAGAAGGCGGTCAATCCGCCGTTGATCGCGCAGGATGGCGTGATTACGCGGGACGACGTGCAGGTGTTCGCGGGCGGCCTGACCTATGTCGACCGAGACTATGACGAGCGCTTGGGCGACGCCATCAAGGCGCTGGAGATCGGCGCCAAGGGCGGGTTGGCGTTCGGCGAGAACATTGTCGACCGCTATCAGGCGCTGATTAAAGAGGCGTTCTATCTCAACAAGATCACCTTGCCCGAACCCGGCAAGGACATGACGGCCTATGAAACCCGCCAGCGTGTCGAGGAATACGTGCGCTCCGCTCTGCCGCTCTTCGAGCCAATGGAGATGGAATACAACGGGGCGCTCTGCGAGAAGACCTTCAATGTGCTTCTGCGTCACGGCGCCTTCGGGCCGGTCGACGGCATGCCCGAGGTTCTGTCCGGGCAGGACATCAAGTTCAAGTTCGAAAGCCCGCTCCAGGTTGCGGCGGACAGGGACAAGGTGGTTGCGTTCCAGGAAGTCTCCCAGTTGCTCGCGATTGCCTCGCAGATCGACCAGCAGGCTCCGGTGGAGCTCGATATCCGGAAAGCCTTCCGCGACGCCGTTCTTGGCGCACAGGCTCCCGCCGACTGGGTTGTGCCCGACAAGCAGGCGCTACAGACGCGGGCAGGTATCGCCAAGCAACAGCAGATGGAAAAGATGGCGCAGACGGTTGCGGCCGGGGCGCATGTCGCCAATCAGGTTGGGCAGGCTGCACAGAGCTTGCAAGGTGCCGGACTGGTGCCGCAGGCTGGCACGGCGGCTCCGCTCGAGGGGGCGCCTGCGTGATTGAGTTTGCGGTTGGGCTGGTGGTGTGTTGGCTTCTCTACGAAATTTCCGCCGCGCTTCACCGCATTGCCAAGGCCATTGAAAGGCTGTCGGAAGAGTGAAGCAGCCCAAGGCCGCCAAGAGCGAATCCTGGAAGCCATCCGATTACAGCAAGTCCGACGTGTTCGCGCTCAAGGCATTGGCCGCGGGCAACGCAAACGACCATCAGCAAAAGCAGGCGCTGCGGTGGATCATCAACCAAGCCTGCGGCACTTACGACCTTTCATTCCGTCCCGAAAGTGAGCGTGCAACCTGTCTTGCCGAAGGCAAGCGGTTTGTCGGGCTTCAGATCGTCAAGCTTCTGAACCTGACGGGGACAGCGCTCGATATGCTCAAGGATTAATATGGCAGACGAGACTGCGACGACTGAGACCACTGCGACCACGACCGCCACCGATACGACCGCCACCACTGCGGCGGCCACGACGACCACGACCGAGACCGGCGGCACGACCATTGTCGACGGCGCGGCAACCGAAAAGCCGGTCGCGTCTCCCGCCACATGGCCCGAAGACTGGCGCGCGAAGCTTGCCGGCGAAGACAAGAATTACCTGAAGACGCTGGATCGCTTTGCAGATCCGGCCGCACTCGCCAAAGCCTACCGCGAGCTCAATGCCAAGTTCTCCTCCGGAGAATACAAGCGCAACGCCCCTCCGGGCAAGGACGCCACTCCCGAAGACCTCGCCGCATGGCGCAAGGAACAGGGCATCCCCGAGAAGCCCGACGACTACAAGATCACCCCGCCGGCCGGGTTCGTGTTCGGTGACGCCGACAAGCCGATCCTTGACAGCCTGAAAGCCTATGGCGTTGCCAACGGCCTTACCAACGATGCCATGAACAAGGTCACAAGCTGGTGGGCTTCCGAGCAGGAGGGCATCCTCGCCCGTCAGTCCGAGGAGGACTCGGCGTTCAAACAGAAGGCCGAAGACGTTCTTCGCACCGAATGGGGACCGGAGTTCCGGCGCAATGTCAACGCTGCCAAGTCGCTGCTCGCGACGGCGCCGGAAGGCATTGCTGACCGACTGGTCGCGGGCCGCACGGCGGACGGCAGGCTGATCGGTGACGATCCGGCTATTCTGCAATGGCTCGCCCAACTCTCGCGCGAAATGAATCCCGCGGCGTCTCTTGTACCGGCCGGGACCGACAACGCGCCGAAGGCCATTGATGATGAGATCAAACAGATCGAAAGCCTGATGGGCAAGCGCGATAGCGAATACTGGAAAGGACCGAAGGCGAACGATCTTCAGTCCCGGTACAGAGAACTGATTACCGCCCGCGAGAAGATGTCTTCCCGCGCGGCGTAATAACTCGCCCCTGAGTCCGACAACCCGTTTACGGCCCGGACAGACGAGGCACCAACCCACCAAAGCACAAGCCCCGCTAAACGAAGACGGCTCCGCTCTCATGAGCGGGAAACCCTGATGTCGTGCCTGCGGACAACCTCATGCGGCGGTTCATCCTCAATCAAAAGGTGGACCTATGTCCGATACTGCATTTATGACGCAGTACAGGAACGAGTTCGTTGCCGGCTTTGAAGAGCGGCAATCCCTCCTTCGTTCCGCCGTTGTCACCGAAGCGGTGATCAAAGGCAATACTGCAACCTTCCTAGTTGCCGATTCTGGCGCGGCGCAAGCTGTTACCCGTGGCGTCAACGGTCTGATTCCGGCGCGTGCCGACAACCTCAACCAGTATTCTGCGACTCTGGCTGAATGGCACGATCTTAGCCGTAAGACCAACTTCAACATCTTCGCCTCGCAGGGCGATCAGCGTCGCATCATGCAAGAGACGACGATGGCGGTCATCAATCGCAAGATTGACGCCGACATTATCGCCCAGCTCGATACGGCGACGATCGACACCGGCACCACTGCGACCGCATCCGTTGCGATGGTTGCAAAGGCGCTGGGCTACCTGGGCAACCAGGGCGTTCCGATCGAGGAAGAGGACAACATGTTCGGCGTCATTACTCCCGGCTTCTGGGCGTACATGATGCAGACCACGGAGTTCTCGTCCGGCGATTACGTTGATGTCAAAACCTACAGCGGCGGCATTCGCAAGTTCTTCCGCTGGTTCGGCGTCAACTGGATTCGCCACCCCAACCTGACGGGGGTCGCGACCTCGACCGCGTTCTGCTACCTGTACCATCGCAATGCGATCGGTCAGGCGACGGACGTTTCCGGGGTCGACCATCAGCTCGGCTATGACGGCGAGCAAGCCTATTCGTGGGCTCGCTGCTCCGTTCACATGGGTTCGAAGCTGCTTCAGAACACGGGTATCGTGCAGATGAAGCACGACGACTCCGCCTTCGCCCTGAGCTAATAGGAGGACAAACACTATGGCTTATTCTACCTCTGTCCCTCCGATGCTGATCTCGGTGGCGCCGCTCGCGGCGGCTGGTCAGATCTGGCGCTATGCCACGACTGACGCCGGCACTGCGGTTGACGCGGCGGGCTACTTCACCAACGCAAAGGCCCTTGGCATGCGCGCGGGTGACGTGGTGATCAACTACTGCACTACGACTGGTCTTTCCACCATGCACTCGGTTGTCACCGTCACGTCGACGGGTGCCGATCTTGGCGACGGCACGACCATCGCATCGACCTCCAACTCCGACTAAGGCGTCGGAGTCCAACTTGGGAGAGCCCTTCGGGGCTCTCTCCTTTTTCAAAGGGCTGTTTATGGACGCACCAAAGAAGACCGCGAAGATTCTACCTACCCGTTTCTCGCTGGCAGAGAATACCAGAAACGTCTGGTCCGTTGTGCCCGAAGTCGGCATCAAGCCAGAGGATATGGTCGAGCCTTCCTACTGGGCTCATGTCTCCGCGCATCTTCGCCCATGCGACCGAATCGAAGCTCATGCCGAAGACGGCACATTCTTTGCTGAGTTCCTTGTCGTATCGTCCGGCCGGCAAACGGCCAAGGTGGTGCTGCTCCGCAAGATTGATCTGGAAGCGGATGACGCACCCTCTGCTTCCGATGAGTTCTCCGTGCAATGGAAGGGGCCGCATCACAAGTTCGCGGTTGTCCGCCTGAGTGACAGGGCGACGTTGCAACACAGTTTTGAAACCAAGGAAGCCGCGCTTGGGTGGCTTTCCTCCAACTCCCGAACCCTGGCGGCCTGATGGCTGATCTATTGCCATCTGATTTGAAAAAGATGGAAGAGGCGTTGCAGAGGGCGGGCGTGCACGGGCCATATTACGCTGTGGCAAGCGATCGCGTTTTCGAGATTTATCCACGTCGGCTACCCGGCGAATCCTTCACGCAATACGTTAAGCGCAATCCGAGGGCTCCGAAAATTGGCTGATAAGCTGGAAATTTACAACGAGGCGCTGCTAAAACTCGGGGAGCGGGAAATCGCGTCTCTCTCTGAAAACCGCGAGCCGCGCCGCGTTCTTGATCGGCTGTGGACGAAAGGCGTGACCCTGTGCCTCGAGCAAGGCATGTGGGACTTCGCCATGCGGACGATGCAGATCGACGCCAGCGATTCCGTCACGCCGGACTTCGGTTACACCAACGCCTTTCCCAAGCCGACCGACTGGATCAGGACGGCGCGGATCTCGGCCGACGAACGGTTCTCGATGACTTTGGAGGACTACGCGGACGAGGTTGGCTACTGGTGGGCCGATGTTGACCCGATCTATGTCAGCGTTGTTTCGTCGGACCCGAGTTACGGGTTCGATCTGGGTTTGTGGCCCGAGACGTTCGCGGAATATGTTGCGTGTCATCTGGCCCGCCAAGCCTGCAAGCGCATTTCCAACAGCAAGACGGACTTTGACGATCTCGTTACGGAGGAGCGCAAGGCGCGGGCTGATGCCTTGGCCAAGGACGCCGTGAACGACCCGGTTCGGTTCATGCAGACCGGAACGTGGGTTCGTTCGCGCTCGTTCGGGCGTGCGTCGTGGGTTAATCAGCGGTATCTGCGCGGCTAATGCCTAAAGCAAATGCGGTCCTCCAAGCCTTCAACCGGGGAATCGTAAGCCGCTACACTCTCGCGCGCACTGATGTCGAGCAACTGAAGCTGGCTGCGGAAACGCAGACCAACTGGCTTCCCCGGCTGCTAGGACCGATGATGCTGCGGCCGGGACTTGCGTTTGAGTGGGAGACCAAAAGCGACAACGAGGCGGAAGTTATTCCGTTCGTCTTTGCGCTTGACGACACGGCGGCCATCGAATTGACCGATAGTGTCATGCGGGTGGCGGTCGATGATACTCTAATCACCCGAGCGTCCGTTTCGACTACGGTCACCAATGGCGATTTCTCGTCGTCAACGGGATGGACGCTCTCTGACTCTACCATCTCCGGCGGCGAGCTGACGCTGGTTTCTCCCGCTACGGGTACGGTTGCGAGCGCTTATCGCTCGGTGACTGTTGCCGCACCCGACCAGGCCACGGAACACGCTTTTCGCATTGTCGTCACCAACGGCCCCGTCGTGTTCAAGTGCGGCACCTCGGCGGGCGATGACGATGTGATCTCCCGGCAGGTGCTTGATACCGGCGAGCACTCGCTGGCATTTACTCCCGCCATCGGCACCGTCTACGTCTATTTCGAGACCACGACCCGGCACAGGATCATTGTCGACTCCATCCAGGTCGAGAGCGCCGGCACGATGGAATTGCCGACGCCGTGGTCGACAAGCGATCTCGAAAGTCTCCGGTACACCCAGTCCGGGGATATCGTTTTCCTCTGTGACGGCTCGCATCAGCAACGCAAGATCGAGCGGCGGTCGACCACCTCGTGGTCTGTCGTGCTCTATCGGTCGGATGATGGTCCGTTCCAGAGCTTCACGGCGCTGCCCGACATTACCGTTACTCCTTCCGCCACCATCGGCAACGTCACCCTTACCGCCTCTGCCCCCCTCTTTAGCGAAGACCATCTTGGTTCGCTGATCAAAATCACCACCACATCCCAGCAGGTCGACGCCAGCCTTGCGGCGGACGACACCTATTCCGACACGATCCGCATTTTCGGCGTCGGCACGGACCGCGATTACGGCATCACGATCACCGGGACATGGACCGGCACGCTGACCCTGCAACGCTCGGCCATCGGGACGGACACGGGCTTTACGGACGCCGGCACCTATACCGGCAACGCCAGCCAAACGCTGTCGGACGCCTTCGACAATGAAACCATCTATTACCGGATTGGGTTCAAGCCGAGCGACTACGGAAGCGGGACGGCGGTTGTCCGGTTTCAATTCCCGTTCGGCACGAGCACCGGCGTTGCCAGAATTACCGAGTTCGCCACGTCGACCAACGTCGGCGCGGAGGTTCTGTCTCCGATCGGCAGCACCACGGGAACCACGAACTGGCGCTTGCAGGAATGGTCTGACGCAGCGGGCTGGCCCACGGAGGTTGCTTTCTTCGATGGGCGCCTGTGGTGGTTCGGGCAGGACCGGGAATGGGGCTCCGTCTCGGACGACTATTATTCCTTCGATACCGAAGTGGAGGGCGACTCCGGCCCCATCATCCGGTCGATCGGACGCGGCCCGGTTGACAAGGTGAACTTTGCGCTGCCTCTGACGAGACTTGTGATCGGGACGGCTGCGACCGAGATTTCGCTACGGGCGTCGTCCTTGGATGAGCCTCTGACGCCAACGAACTTTTCGCAGAAGGATTGTTCGACGCTTGGCTCGGCCAACGTGAAGGCGGTCAAGATCGATACGCGCGGGATCTTCGTGCAGAAGTCCAAGCGGAAACTGTTTCAACTGGCCTACAACGTGCAGGCCGGCGACTATCAGGCGGGCGACCTGACGCGGCTGGCTCCTGAGATTGCCGAGGACAATTTCGTCAAGCTTGCGGTGCAACGCCAGCCCGATACGCGCATCCATGCGATTTGCGGCGACGGCACGGCGGCGGTTTTGATGTTCGAACCGCAGGACGAGATATTCGCGTGGTGGAAGATTGAGACTGATGGGTTGATCGAGAACGTCTTCGTTTTGCCGGGCGAGGTCGAGGATCAGGTCTACTATGTGGTGGCTCGAACCATCAACGGCGGCACCAAGCGGTACGTCGAGAAGTTCGCGCGGATTGACGAATGTCGGGGCGGGGCGTTGTCAAAGCTTGCGGATTCTCATGTGATCTATGACGGCGTTGCGACGAGTACCATTACCGGGCTTTCGCACCTCGAGGGCGAAGATGTCGTGGTGTGGGGCGACGGCGCAGACCTCGGGACCGAAACGGTGTCCTCCGGGCAGATCACCATCAGCGCTTCGTGTTCTCAGGTGTGCGCTGGATTGCCTTATACAGCGCAATACAAGTCATCCAAGCTTGCTTATGCGGCGGGCGAGGGGACGGCATTGACGCAGAGCAAGCGGGTTGACCATCTCGGGCTGATCCTTGCCGACACGCATTTCCAGGGGCTTGAGTTCGGTCCGGACTTCGACACGCTGGATTCACTCCCCCTGGTGGAAGACGGCGCGGAGACGGCGGCCGATACGGTGTGGGAATCCTATGACAACCACGCGATCGAATTTCCTGGGTTGTGGACAACGGATTCCCGCATCTGCCTGCAAGCAACAGCGCCAAGGCCATGCACGGTCATGGGCGCCGTGATTTCGATCACGACCAATGGCTAAGGTGACGGTTGAAAGAACCTCGCCGGATGATGTGTTGGAGTTCATGGGCGGTCCGCCGCCTCATCGGATTTTCGCCATGACCATGCGTGAGGAGGGCCGGATCATTGCCATCGGCGGCTTTGCCTATGTCGGCAACTGTATCGTCGGGTTCATGGATGCCAAGCCGCGGGCAAGGAAATATCCGATTGCGCTTCACAAGGCGGCGCTGAAGATCATGCAAGAGGCGCGGGCGCGAGGCTATCGCAGCATCGCGACCTTGGCTGACATGGAAGTGAGCCCGGCTGCGGAGCGATGGCTTGTGCGGCTTGGGTTTGCCCCGAATGAAGATGGAACACACAGATGGCTGAATTAGCTGTCGCTGCCTTAGTTGGCTCCGCTGTCGCGGCTGGGGGCGCTGCCATAGTGGGCTCTATGGGCCAGCAGCAGGCCGCTGCGGACACCATCGCTGGCGGCAATCTTGCCTCTCAGGGAGCGCTTGAGGAAGCGCGGTCCGCATACCAATCTTACTATTACAAGGCGTCTCAGGAGCGCCTGCTTGCGCAAGAAGACCGCGCGTCGGCTCAAGCGGATATGCGCAACACCCAGCAGAAAGTCAGCCTTACTCAGTCGGCATTGCGGGCTCGGGCGGCGGCTGACGGTGGCGGCACTGATCCTACCGTGGTCGCGCTCTCTGACCAGATCGCAAAGCAAGGCTCTATTGCGGCTCTGACCGATATGTTCAAGGGCGAGGATTCGGCGCGTGGCCGGCTGGATCAGGCTCGTGGCTACGAGATGACAGGCGATGCTGCCTTACGGGGCGGCGATTACAAGTCGGCGGCCCTTCAGTTCGAAGCGCAGTCAAAGGCCCGCGCGTTGCGGACGCAAAGTTATGCGACGCTGCTCGGCGGCGCGTCAGATATGCTTGGCAAGTTTGGCAGGGCTGGCTCAGGCGGAAAGGGCGGCTACGGCTAACGCCTCGGCCAATCCAGGTCTCGCTGAATTGCCCGGTTCTGCCGCTCGATGGTGTCTAGCCGGTCGTTCATCTCCCTGAGTTCCATGTTCTGGCGCTCGATGGCTAGATTCCGGTCGCGTTCCGCGTTCTCCATCCGCCAGCGGTGGCGCTCCATGTCCTTGTCCCGCGCGGCGTCAATCAGTCCCTGTTGCCAATCCCCGGCAAGGCATGGGCTGATCGTCAATAACAAAATTACCAACGTTCTCAAGGATTAATCCTTAATGGCGCGACTTCCTGACCTGACTGCGATCGGGGCTATCCCCTCGGCGCGGTCGGGCCGCAGCATAGCCTCGTTTGACACCACGGCAATAGGCCGTGGTCAGCAGGCGCTCGGGCAAGCCATTGAGTCGGGCGCGGCTGCGGAGGGGGCCGCCAGCCAGAGCCTTGCCAGTGCTGGCTTCAAGGCAGCTAGTGCGCTGGCGGAATATGGCCTCAATGAGCAGTACAAGGCCGACGCGCTCAACGAGGCCAAGGCGCACAGCTCGTTTCTGGTCAGCAAAACGCAACTGGACTCGGCGCTAGCCGACGAAACCGATCCCGACAAGATCGAGCAGATCAAGCAGCAATACCAAAGCGAAGCCGACAAGGCCGCGTCGGTCATCTCCGACCCGCGTAAGCAGGAACTGTTCAAACTCAAGCTTCAGCCGTCGATCGCTGCGGCCGATGTCGCGGCCAAGGATCGGGTGTTTGCCGTCCAGAAGGACGCTTCGATTGCCGACACGATCAAGCAACTGTCAACGCTTCAGGATGCCGGCCTAAGAGCCAAGGACGAGGCGACAAAGGCCCAGGTTATCCAATCCGGACAGGATCTGATTTCAAGGCTTGAAGAAGGCCAGTACATCACCAAGGTCGAGGCTCAAAAGCAGCGACAGGCTTGGGTACAAGGCTACGCCATCAAGTCGATTCAGGCGATGGCTCCGGAAGACCGGATTAACGCGCTCCGGCAGGCGCCGCAGACCACAGACCAAATCCTTGACCGGATCGGCAACGTCGAAAGCGGCGGCAACCCTACTGCGCGGGCGTCCACGTCAAGCGCCATGGGGCAGTTCCAGTTTACGCGCGGCACCTGGGCGCAAATGATTGCGGACAGCCGTCCCGATATCGCCAAGGGGCGCAGCGTCGAGGAACTGACGAACGACAAGGCCGTGCAGGACTTGCGGGCTGATCCCGCCATTTCCCGCCAGATGGCTGGCGTGCTGTTGTCGCAAAACGCCGCGGCATTGAAGGGCGCCGGTATTCAGCCGACTGCAGGCAATCTCTATCTCGCACATTTTCTCGGCGCTGGGGATGCGATCAAAGTTCTAAAGGCCGATCCGAACGCGCCGGTTGCGGGGATTGTCAACCAGGGTTCGATTGACGCTAACCAGTCGGTGCTCGCCGGCAAGACTGCCGGCACGGTGACGAACTGGGCCAACCGCAAGATGGGCGGTGTTCAATCTTCTGTCCCGCAATTCGATGCTTACAACCTGCCCGACAAAGAGGCCAATTTAATCGAGTACCATCGCGACAATCTTCGCAAGGGTACCTATCTCGATCGGGGCGGCGATATTTCAACCGTCTACATTACGGGCGTAACTGGCCCTGATGGGCGCATCTACAATGTTCCCGGTTATTGGGATGGCAAACTACATACCGATGTTAAGGAGATCAGCGATCACGCTGCTCAAATTGGATGGGACAAATGGCCGTCTTATGCGACTGGCAAGCAGGCCGACGCTGCGGCTGAGCGTGACCACAAGATAGTTGACGCTGATACGACCAAGTTTCGGCAGGCGCAGGAAAAGTCAAAAGGCATACACAGCTTCATCCCTGAGGCCGACAAGTCCGCGCTTCTGGATCAGGCGCACAATGAGATCGTTCAAAACCAGCAGGCCGATCAACAGAGGGCGGTCCAAGCAATCAAGGCCCGCTCTGAGGATTTCGAACGCCAGATCATCGATGCCACCGCCGGTAAAACGCCTCTACTGGCGCGAGGGCAGATCGAGCAGGACGCCTCACTGGACGAGCAGCGCCGCAACACCCTGTTGCGGCAATACGACCACGCCAAGGCCGCCATCGACAAGGGCGCGTCTGATATCACGCAATTCAACTCCGCGATGAACACCAAGGGTTTCGCCTGGAACCCTTACGACAAGGACCAGAAGGACTGGATTGAGGCCGGTTTTGCGGCCCGTGGCGGCGACGTGAACGCTTTGCAATCCATCGTCAACGATACCGGCATGGTGCCGAGCTCGGCCGTCAAGACACTCCGCGGCTCGATGGTGTCTCAAGATCCCCAGCGCGTCTCCTCTGCCCTGACGGTCGCCAGCAACCTTCTTCAGACCAACCCCAACGCCTTCGTCGGTCAGGACGGACGTAACGATATCGAAAATCAGGCTGTGACTTTTCGCCATTATGTCGAGAATTTCGGCATGACGGCGCAGCAGGCCACCCAGCATATCATGCGTGACCAGTCCCCGGAATATCAGGCACAAGTCAAGGCGCGGGTGAAGGGCGAGGACGTTAACGAGATCATCAAGAAGCGCCTCTCCCCGACCGACCTCAAGAGCGCCTTCAACGAGGGCTTGCCGTTGATCGGTCGCCCTGAGGTGGAGTTTACACCGGAGGCCCGTGCCAACGCTATGGGCGACTTTGGCGAGTTGTTCAAGGATCGCTATCTTGAGACCGGCGATGTGGACAAGGCCAAGGCGCAAGCCGTTGCCCAGCTCAAGAAGGTGTGGGGCGTGTCCCATATCTCGGGGGTGACGGGTGGCGTTCTGATGCGTTATCCGCCGGAGAAAGCGCCTGCCTATGCCAACGTTCCCGACGCGGCCGATCGTATCGCCACACAGGCCATTGAGGCGATCAAGGGCGAGACCGGGCAGGACGTGGACCGCAAGCGCCTGATTATCACGCCGACGCCTCGGGGCGAGACGGCACGGGCCTATATGGCCGGGCAGGAGGTGCCCTACAGCCTGTCGTGGGCCGACAAGGATGGCGTGATCCATATGCTCAATCCTGGCCGGGCGTTTATGCCTGACGGCAAGAAATTGCGCGAGGCTTCTTCCGAGGGCCGTAGGCAGCAATTCGAGACCGCGCGGCAGAATATCGACCTTGCCAATCAGGCCGCTCAACTGGTCGCGCCGTAATGCCGATTGTTGATCTCGAAAAGCCATCGCTGACGGCGGCGATCGATACTCCAAAGGGCTTTGCCGTAACGCCGGGCGAGGCCGACATGCAGGGGCAGGATTCGCCAGTGGAGCGGCCAGCGTGGTCTTCGACCATTGCCGCGGCGTTCCGGCAGGACAATACGGTCGGCTCCTATTTCGCCAACGAGGCCCGGCAATCGCCTTTATTCGAAGAACCGGGGTTCAATCCTTGGGAGGCGATCAAGGGCACCAAGTACGAGCCGCACTGGCGGTCTTTCGTGGATGTGCGGAACAGCCGCGCTGCGGACGACATGAAGCGGCAAGTCGACCAAGAAGAAGAGGACCGCAAAACCCTCTCAGCGGCCCCATGGTATCAATCCCTACCGGCGCAAATCGCCGCTGGGGTGATCGATCTCCCGACGTTGATCCCCGGTGGGGCATTCGTCAAAGGCGCACAGGGCGGCTTCTCAGTCGGTCGCAGTGCGTTGAATGTCGGGATTGCCGCTGGCATAGGTTCTGCGGCTCAGGAAACGGCCCTCCATGCGACGCAGCAGGAGCGGGGTCTTGGTGAGAGCGGGGTCAACATCGGCGCATCAGTGCTTCTCGGAGGGCTTCTGGGGGCCGGTGGCGCGAAGCTGTTGAGTCATGCCGAGTGGAAGAATGGCGTTGCTGCGCTCGAGCGGGAGTTAACGGGCGGGGCTGCTCAACCAGAGCCTTGGAGCTCTGCCCCAAGGGACAGAAGCGCGTACATAGATGACCGCAAGTATCAGGAAAGTTTGTCTGCTCCGTACTTCGATGGCGAAAATAAGATAGCCTCTTCTCGTGAGGTGCCGTTCTCCGGGGATCTGCCTCAAGTTGGCTCATGGCGCATAAGCCATATAAAGGGCAATTACGGCCACGAAATTGAACGCCTGACAACGGTCAAGCTTGACGATCTTGATTTGCCAGAAGTGCGCGAAGGCAAGCTAGACCCGACAAAACGCGGTGATGACGAGCGATATGCTGAATGGTTAAAGCAAGGGTTGCGCGCCCCGCCGATTGAAATTGTGGAAACGGAAGCCGGGAAACTGCGGGTTTCGGATGGACACCGCCGCGCGCTGGCGGCGAAGCTGGCCGGGCAAGATGAAATTGAAGCTTGGGTTTCATATGCTGTTCCCACGGGGAAAATAGACTCCAGCGGGAAGCCGATGAAAACCGGGCTAACCTATGAGTTGGCTCATCCCGGAGGGGCTACGGGCGCTCCCGCGCCGGCCTCGGTCGGTGCCGCCGCCAACGAGCCGACGAACATTGAAGGCAACTCCATTGCGGGCCGCATGGCCTCAACCGTGGCCGCGTCGACCAAACAACTCAATCCGCTCCTGCGCATCCTGCAAAGCGACTCCCCGGTAGCGCGAGAAGTCGGAACGCAACTTTTCGAAAACCCGCTTTATCTCAAAAAGAACATGGATGGCATCGCTTCGCAGCCTGCCGCCGAAACCCTGATGAAGGAGTGGAATGGCGGGTTGGTGAGGGCGCTGGAGGCGACCGACGACGCCTTCTCTGAATACCGCAAGGGCGGCGGTGCGCTGGGACGCGATGAGTTCCGGCAAGCCGTAGGGCGGGCTATGCGGCGGGGCGATCAGGATGCAGACCCGTTTGTGACCAAGGTGGCGCAGTCGTGGCGCTCGCAGGTGTTCGATCCGTTGAAGGAGGCCGCGATTAAGGCGGGACTTCTGCCGGAGGATGTGAATGTCGAGACCGCTGCGTCCTACTTCTCGCGCATGTGGAACCGCAACAAGCTGATTGCGCGGGAAGGCGAGTTCAAGGGCGTTGTCCAGAAGTGGGTTGAGGAGCAGGCGCCGACTTGGCAGCAGCAGTTTGACAAGGAGACTGAACGTTCCCTGACGCCACTTCAGCGCGAGATTGACGATCTCGAGATGGCGAAGCTGCGCCGGTCCTCTGAGGCGGCGCAGCGCGACAACGAAGTCCAGACGGGCGAGTTCTCGGAAGATGACATTCGACGAGCTATCGGCATTGTGCAAGGTGGCGCTCCGAAACCTCAAGGCGTCAAAACCCTTACACAGTTTATTCATTCGGCCGGGGGTCTATTCGATCAAAGCGGCGAACTGCGCCACATGGGGATCACCAACAAAGCGCGGCCCGGCTTTGTCAAGAACACGCTTCGGGACGCTCAGGATAAGGGTGGCGGGTGGACCTTTGACGACATGGCCCGCCATGCATGGGAGAATGGCTATTTCCCGTACCATGGCGAGCGGCCAACCGTGCGCGAGTTCCTTGATGCGCTGGCTGATGACTTCAACAAGCGCCGCGCCGTCGTTCGCGAATCCGATCATGAAGCCTACCGCTTGCAAGAGTTGGTCAACCAACTAGACCAGGATCTGTCGCGGCTTGGCATCGACGTGAAGTCTGGCGTTCGCTTTTCCACTTCGGAAGAGGTGAAGGGCATGATCGGCCGCGTCTACAAGGCAATGGATGCGCAGGCTGACAGCCGCATTGCAGATCTCAAGAAAGTTCTGGCGGAACGCCAAGCTGAGCGGAACGTGGATCGCGAAGCCCGGTTCGGGGATGTGAAGGAGTCCGGGCGAGATATTGCCGATCAAGTCTTCAACACCCTGACCGGCAAGACAGGAGAGGGCGTTCGTCCGGAGTTCATCACCGTCAACGCACGCGGTCCGCTCAAGGAGCGCACGTTCAACATCCCTGACCATCTTGTGGAAGACTTCCTCGAGCACGATGTTGATCTCGTCGGGCGCCGCTATTCCCGGATCATGGGCGCGGATGTCGAACTGGCGCATCGGTTCGGCACTCCCGACATGAAAGAGCAGATTGGCAAGGTCCGCGAAGACTACGCCCGTTTGCGCCAAGGCATTACGGACGAGAAGGAATTAACCCGGCTCGGCAAGGCGGAATCCGCCGACGTGGCCGATCTTGAGGCGGTCCGCGATCTTCTCCGCGGCACAAAGAACGAAAGCCCGGTCGAGCGCAACTATGGGCGCATTGTCCGCGTCGCCAACCACATCAACTACATCAGGGTAATGGGCGAGGCGGCCATAGCTTCGCTCGCTGAAACCGTGCGCCCCGCCATGGTTCATGGCCTGATGCCGTATCTCGGCACTGTCACCAAATTCGCAGCTGACCTTAAGACAATCAAGATGTCGGTGGCGGAAGCAAAGCTTGCCGGTAACATCGCGGAAGACGTGCTTGCTCACCGGCTGGCAACGCTGGCCGATATTGCCGACCCCTATTCTTCTCGGGGTCCGATCGAGGCTTTCCTTGAGAACATGACGAACGTAGCGTCAAAATGGAACGGTCTTCGCATCCTGACGGACATGCAGAAGTCCATCGGCGCCGTGATGACGCAGAACCGTATCCTGCAAAATGCCGAGAAGTATGCCGGCATCAAGAAGTCCGAGAAGGCTTACATGGCCTACCTCGGGATGGACGAGGGAATGGCGGAACGTATCGCCAAGCAGTTCGCAGAACATGGCGAGACCATCAACAACGTCCGAGTCGCCAACACCGAGAATTGGACCGACCCTGTTGCGCGGCGCACCTATCGCGCGGCGGTCAACAAGGACGTGGACAGCATCATTACGACCAAGGGCGTTGCCGACGTTCCCTTGCTTGCCTCAACGTCAACCGGGAAGATGCTGCTGCAATTCAAGTCGTTCTTTCTGGCGGCCCACCAGCGAGTGCTGCTCCGCGGTCTCCAGGAGTCGCAGGCGAGGTTTGTCGGCGGCACCATTGCCATGACGGGCATCGGAATGTTCGCCACCTATCTGAAGGCGCTTTCCGGCAACCGCACTGACCAGCTTTCGAACATCGCCAGCAATCCGGGTTGGTGGATTGCGGAGGGATTGGACAAGGGCGGCCCTCTTACCGTACCCATGGAATTGGCCAACGCCTTTGAGAAGGCAACCGGCGTCAATCCGATTAAGTCACCAATCCGGGCGTTCGATGAGAACAGCCGCATATCCCAGCGCATACAGAACCGCAGCCTGATGGGCACGGTAGGCGGTCCATCGGTCGGGCTGGTCGATGACTTCACCTCCACGCTCGGTATTCCCTATACGATGTACAAGGGCGAACAGGTTTCGCAAGCGCAGAAGAACGCAGCCGAGCGTCTGCTCCCATTCAACTCCTACGCCGGCATGCGCCAGATCCTGCGCTATGTCGTGAACCCGCCTAATCAGTAGGGCATTCAATGACCTCAATCGACCGGCTTTCCGGCATCTCTGACGGGCTCGGCCGCAAGGCTCCCGTGCGCGTGGTATCCACCTCAAACATCACGCTTTCCGGCCTGCAAACCATCGACGGCGTTGCGCTCGCGGAGAATGATCGCGTCCTGGTGGCCGGCCAAACCGACACGACACGGAACGGGATTTACAATGCGGCCTCGAGCACATGGACCCGCGCAAAGGATTTTGACGGCGTTCGGGACGCAATCGCAGGGACGGCAGTCATCGCCGCAGAGGGCTCCAATGCCCGCACGGAATATGTTCTGACCACGACCGGAACGATTACCTTCGGTACCAGCGATATCGAGTTTGAAACGGTGCAGCGGAGCCCGATGGTTGTTCAAACCATTACAAGCGCCGGCCCGGTCACGGTGAGCGCGGGCGCGGATGTCGTGCGTGTCAACCAGACAGTCGGTGCGTCCATCACGCTCAATCTTCCGGCCGCGGCGAGCAAGACCAACCCGGTTCTGATCGCGGACTGGAAGTTCGACGCCGGCACCAACAACATCACCATCGTCCCCAACGGGTCCGAGAAAATCCAGAACCAATCAAGCTGGGTTATCGCCGGGAATGGCGGCAGCGTTTTCCTTCGACCAATAAGCGGAGTCGGGTACGTTCTATGAAGCTTCTAAATCGCTGGTTTCTGGCCGCCCTCGGGGCGGCTTTTTTTATGGTTGTGCCTGCGCAGTCGCAGAACACGGGCAGCGTAAATAATCACGCCGTTGCGGTCGGCAAAGGCGCGGGCAAGTCCGGGTTTACCTCTGTCGGCCCCTGCACGCTCAACTATCCGATCCTGGGTCAAGGCGCGTCTGCCGATCCTGCCTGCGTGTCCGTACTGAACGCATTGCAGGCATGGGGCGTCGAGATCCCCAACCTGACACACAAGGCAAGTCCGTCCGGCTCCGACAAGATCATGATTTACGACGTGGCCGGTTCGGCTGCGAAGTATTCGACGCTGACCGAGCTCGGGACTGCGACTGCCCCCGCCAACACAGTCGCGAACGGGCTCACGAGCACCACCAATCTCATCGGCTTCATCCACGGCTTGCAGCCGCACAAGCTTTCTTCAGGTGTGATTGGCCTCAATCCGGGTACGTGGGCCAACAACACCGGCACAGCATTGTACAATGTCACTTCGGTGATAACGGCCGACCTCACGACATCCACCATCAATTTCGGCACCACGCCGCCTACTGGTGGTCAGGTCTCGGGCGCCCTGTCTTCCGGGTCGACCTATAACGGCACGGAAATCACGCTCTATCTTGGCCATCGCAATTCGGACAGCCTGCCGTTCTTTTTCACGTCATCGTCTGACACGCAGGGCGCGTCGACAACCTTTACCTGCACTAACGCCTCGCCGGGAGTGTTCACCACTGCCGTTCCCCACGGCTTGCGCAAGCGCATGGCGGTCTATTTCACGGCGTTTGGTGGCAACAACTGTCCGCCGTTTGGACCGTCCGGTACTGGTGTCCAATACTATGTTTGCACCGTCCCCAGCGCCACGACGTTCACGCTGGCGACATCGATCCCAAACGTCAATTCCGGCTCATGCACCGCCACGACAAATACGGGCAGCGGGTCCGTCAAATGGGGCGTCCAGCCTGACCTGGATTATTCCACGGGCGGCTCGAGCACGCTCACGATTGATCGTCGCCTGCCATGGTTTGCGGGGATTTGGCGGGACAGTTGGGACTACGTTCCGGAGTTCACGAATGCGCAGGACGAGGCAACGTCTCTGCTCACCGGCATGAATGAAACCACGGCATTCTGTAGCGGCGCCCAAAATCCGGGCGGCTCTTATGTCGCTTACTCTCTGGCCCCTTTCCTGAACAACCTCAATCGGCATGTGTTGCTTCACACCATATGCATCAGCAACAGCTCGGCCGGTCAATGTTTCCTGCGCGGCACGTCATCAAGCGGAAATCAGGTTGTCGGCACTGTCACAGCAGGCGGCACATCCGTTGCGCAAGACGTGTGGGTGCCGACCGACAGCCTGAACAACGTCGACATCGCGGCGAGCTCTGGCGTCAACATCAATCTCTGCGTCAAGGGCTGGCGCTTCACGGACCCGAGCTAAGGATCAAAAATGAAAGTGTGGATTTACGCGGCTTGTGCAGCGGCGATGGCCAGCCCGGCGCTGGCAGAACATGCGCACTATTACATTCCCGGCCCGAATACCTATTGCTTTGGAAGCGAGCCCCCAAAGGGACAGCAGCCAGATCCCAAGCTATGCATCGCGTGCCCATCTGGACGCGATCCTGTTCTCGAATGGCCGGACGGGAGCAAGGCTGAAATTACAATATCGAAATGGGCGGTCAAAAATGACATGAAAGATATTAAACTTTCATGCTCGCCGCTCCCGAACTGATGCAAATTTCCTCTCGCGGCATGATCGATATCCTCTCGCATGAGGGGATTTGTCTCGACGCTTATCTGGATTCGGTCGGCGTCTGGACCATCGGTGCAGGACAAACCAAGTCGGACGATATCGACCCTCGTGCAGTCGGGCGACTGACGATCGAGAAAGCTATCGATCTCTTCAAAAAGAAGATCAAGCAATACACCGACGCAGTTGACGCACTGCGGTTGGACCTCACTCAGTACCAGTACGATGCTCTTTCGTCTGCCTGCTACAACTTCGGGCCGGGCAATTTGCGGACGCTCTGTCGCGGCCGGACCATCGCGCAGATTGGCGAAGCGCTGATGCTCTACACCAAACCTCCCGAAATCAGGGAGCGCCGACAGAAAGAGCAAACGCTATTCAAGACCGGGAAATATTCGAACACGGACGGGAAAATTCTCGTCTTCCCCGTCGAGAACCATAAGCCGGTCTACCGCAAGGGCTACATGATCGATGTGCGCCCGTATTTCGACGCGCCAATCGTCGTGACACCATCTATCGCTCCGCCCGTCAAGCCCGCCGCTCCCGCCACACCTCCCGCACCTCCAGCCAAGAGCTGGTGGGACACCCTCACGTCATTCTTCAAAAGGAGTTAGCCGATGATCTATCTGTCACTCGGATTTGTCGCAGGCTTCGCGGCCTCGTGGTTCGGCAAGGATTGGCTGATCGTCAAATGGAAGGGTGCCGAGAAGTTCGCCCAGGATCTACAGGCCAAGGCCGATGCCGTCAAGAAGGCCATCGGCTGATGAATGCTGAAGTCATTGCGCTGATAGCTCGTATCCTGTTGCGATACGGCGGCGGCGCCCTTGTCTCTGCTGGCGTTGTCGTCAGTCCAAGCACGTTGGCCGATCCGGACGTTCTGCAAGTGACGTGTCTGGTGCTGGGATTGCTGTGCTCTGCGGTCTCTGAAGGCCTGTACTGCGTCGCCCGCAAACGGAATTGGAATCGCTGATGTGGCAAGCCATCATCGGGTTCCTTGGCGGGCCGGTCATCAAGGGGCTGCTCGACGCCTACAACGCTAATCTGAAATACAAGACGCAAGACGCGACAATCGCGGCCGATCTCGCCGGTAAAGAGATCGCAGCGCAGACGGTCGAAATACAGGCGCAGACACAATACCGCATTGCCGAGATCGGTCACTGGTACGAGCCCGACAAGGTCATGGGTTATCTGGTCGCGTTCCTGCTCGGCAAGCTGATCGTTTGGGACATCTGTCTCGGCTTGGGCACAACCAACCTGCACGATGGCTGGCTGACGACGGTAACGAACACCATCGTTGCGTTCTACTTCGGCAAGCGAGGGTTCGAAAACGTAGCGAGGATAATTCGCAAATGAATCTCCCCGACTTTCTCCCCCAGTCCAAAACCGAAGCCGTGAGTGACACCATAGCAGTGGGCGCCGTCGCATCTCCGTGGTGGCTGCACAGCATATCAGGCGTAGCGACCGACCTCCTGCCAATTCTTGGCGGCGCGTGGCTCCTTCTCCAGATCATCATCAAGATTCACACAACCTACTTCAAGAGGAAATAATGGCCGAAATCATTTTCCCGATGGTGGCGAGCAATGCCGCTGCGCTGTCGATTTCCTCTATCGCGCTTGTTCTGGCGATTATCGCGATCTCCCGCACATGAGTATTGCCAATCGGTTTCTCGCGTTGCTCATCCTCTCTTTGTTCGCTCTTGTGATCGCTCTTGGCTCCATGGCGTTTGCCCACGACCATTCCCGCCCCGAACTCACTCCGTGGTTCAAGCAGTTGAAAAGCGGCAAGGGACTTTGCTGCGACGGGACAGACGCCTTGCACCTGTCCGACGTGGACTGGAAGAACGAGGGCGGCCGCTACAAGGTGAAGATTCCCAAGAGCGGCGAGGACATGGCGCGGGCAGTAGCCGGCGAAACTGTTGAAACCATCTGGGTTGATGTTCCAATCGAGGCAGTGATTACAGAGCCTAATCTGGCGGGCTCTGCGCTTGTGTGGCCAATCTATGGCTACATGGGCGCGTCAATTCGTTGCTTCATGCCGGGAGCCCTCATCTGAGCGCCAAGCTCCTCTTCATCGACATTGAAACCAGCCCGATCCTGTTGACTTCATGGGCATTGCGACCGCCCCACGCTTCGGCGGTTTATGTCGTGCGCGACACCTACATACTGATGGCGTCGTGGAAGTGGGGGCATGAGAAGACAGTCAAGACTGCTGCGCTTCCTGATTTCCCTGGCTACAAGCGCAATAGACACGACGATTCGGCTCTTTGCGTTACTCTTCGTGATTTGCTGGATGAGGCGGATATTGTTGTCGCGCACAATGGCGACGCTTTCGACATTAAGAAAATCAATTCTCGGCTGATCACCAACGGCCTGAAACCGCCAAGTCCCTTCAAAACGATAGATACCCTGAAGGCAGCGCGCAAAGCGTTCAAGTTCGACAGCAACAAGCTGGATAACATCGGGCGGTATCTCAACGAGGGGCGGAAGATTCCCAACACGGGCGCGGCTCTTTGGCGCGGCTGCGTGGAGGATGGCGATCCCAAGGCGTGGAATGCCATGCGCCGCTACTGCAAGCAGGACACGGAACTTCTCGTTCGGGTCTATGAACGCATCAAGCCGTGGATGCCCAATCACCCTGACATGAGGCTGTATCGGGATAGCGTTGGTTGCCCGACGTGTGAAAGCACAAACGTCCAGAGGCGCGGGGTCATGGTCAAGCTCACTACCAAGCGCCATCGGTTTCACTGCCAGGATTGTGGCCACTGGTTCTCCGGGAAGCCTATATGACCCTCCCGCTTACCCCCGAGGTGTTGGCGGCGGCCTATGACTTTTTGCGCACGACACCGCCGTTCTCTGGCTGGAATCTCCCTGAACCGGAAGATATTGACTTCAAGGTATCTCGCAGGACGAGCGAGTTCGGACGCTATCAATTAGTCGGCGACCGCCACATAATTGCAATGTCCGGCGCCGCCATTGGGCAGACAGCCACACTGATGCATTATTTGGCCCACGAATGCATCCACCTCCACCTTGAAATTACAGGCATGGAAAGCCGCGGTGGCCCCAATACGCACAACGCTGCATTCCGGAAGTTCGCTACTCAGGTCTGCAAGGTTCACGGCTTCGACCCGAAAGCGTTTTATTGATGTTTAGGTTTGTCGAAGTAGACGGGGCCGACGCCGCCGAAGTCCTCCGCAGCATGAACGCGCTGGACTCGACTTTTCCTGATTTGACGGACGCTCATCTCGAAACCGGCTTTTGGTGGTTACTCAAGACACATTCCGGCGTGCTCTGCGGGTTCGCAGGTTTGGTGCCGAACGATCCCTATGTCGGCGTCGGGTATTTGAAGCGTGCCTATGTCTCGCCGGACTATCGGGGGCGAGGCGTGCAACTCGACATGATCTACACCCGCGTTGCCAAGGCTCATGAATTGGGCTGGCATCAACTGGTGACGGAAACAACGAGCCAGTATTCAGCGCGGAATCTTTCAAGGGCAGGGTTTGAAAGAGTTGAGCCAGAGCAGCCGTGGGCGGGGAAGGATGCTTTGTATTTCTCGAAGATGCTTAGGTGACTACTGCCACCTAGCTCTTGGGTTCTTTCATCGGTGCGCTGGCATGATCAGCGTGGAAGCTTCTTTTTAGGCCCGACCGCAGCATCATATCTTTCTTCCATCAACTTTTGGCACGCGGCGTACTCGCGCGAAGCAGCAGCTATCCGCATAAGCTCTTCTTCGGTAAATTCAAGCGGCGTTGGCCATCCGATCGGCTGCTCTCTCAAGCTGTAGTCGGGATACAGCTCATCAGCATCGATAAATCTAATCGGCATCCTGCCCATTCTCCTCTGTTAGCGCACCGATGAAAGACGCCTCGTTGCACACTGATAATAGTCCAAAAACCCCTTATTTCATAGTGTATTCTATGCTAGGCTATTCTTTATGAGCCGTATCTACATCGCTGGCCCCATGCGAGGCAGACCAAACCTCAACCGGGAAGCCTTCCACAAGGCGGCTCTAAGATATCGCCAATCCGGCTATGACGTTTTCGATCCGGCGGCGGCAAACCTCGAACGACTCCCGCTTCATCGCATCATGGCCTATGTGCTTGATCAGCTCTGCCAATCCGACACCATTGCGCTATTGCCCGGCTGGTGGAGATCGGGAGGCGCGAGGATCGAGTGGATGCTGGCGAAATACCTGGGGCTCAAGATCGTTTATCTGTGATTGCTTATTAAGTCACAGCGGCGTGTTTTGCCGGAATGATGTCCGCGAGCTTCTTGCGAAGCTGCGTCAAACAAGTCGGGCAAAGATCGCGATCGAATTCTGGGATACAGGTCGATCTGTGCGGCGCGCTGACTCCTATGGTCACTACAACGCGCCCAATTGATGTGCCTGTTTCACCGCAATTATCGCAGTAATAGTTTACTCCCATTCTCGTCCCTCCTGTTGTCTCCTAGCTTTCGTATTCTCACCGATTGCGTGGCTTTCTGCCGCTCCAGACAATTGCCTTAACTTCCCCGCCGTCTTGGCCATACACTCTGACGTAGTGCGCAGCCTCGCTGACCGCGCGCTCCTGGTCCGGGCAGTCCCCGCCCGCAACCCACTGGCCGTTTTCCGTGACCTCAAACTTCCAGCGTTTTGTCATCGTTAAGAGCGTCCCTTCCAGTTCGGCCCAACGAACATAGCGTCTAGTTCCGGCTCCTCAGTCTCGCCGCGGCGCCAGCGGTCGATCCTCTCGCTCCAAGCCCCTTCACAATCCTCACACCTACCGCCTTCACCACCACGACCATACCAATGAATCTCCTCGACGGTGAGAGGTCTAGCGCAGTCCTGGCAGGGGCATGCTTTCATGTGATGTTTCAGCGCATTAGGTCGGCCAGCGATCTTCAAGGGCTGAGACCAGATGTAGGAAGCCAAACAGGGCGAGGACTCCAATGGCATCGATGATGGCCTTTTCCCACTGACCATCTGCCAGTCTCGCCGCGATCCAGCCAATCGGAAAACAAGACGCGCCAGTGAGCGTCTGATTGAGCTTTGCCACCTCTCATCCCTCCTTTGACTGTAACTGCTGAGTTTGAAAATCCCACCGACCCGTGTGCCAGTTCCAAATAATCCAGCCGCCGTGTGGCCAACGCACTCGGATGCGCGGGTGATATGGGTTAATCGGGACGCTCATGTTTTTGGACCAATCTGCTGATTTAGTGCATCGCGAGCGCGGTCAGTGATCGACCGGATGATGCCTCTAAGGCCGCTTTCATATTCATTCGAGTAGTTGACCTGATCCCAATCGGCAATCACGGTCAGGGCTTCCCGCAGCCGTGCAAGTTCTTCCGCCATGCAGTTATAGGCGTGCTCCCGATACGCATCGTCGGCACAATCCCAAGCTATTGGTGCTCCTACCATCGTCGCCCCTTATGTTAATGCGCCACTCACGGCTTCTGCTGAACAAGTTCACCATCATCCTCGCCATCGTATCTGGCGCCAAGGATGTCGTAAAATTCCACCTCTTTCGGGTCTACAGTGACCCAGCACGATCCTCGTCCCCTTGAAGTAACGTGGGCGCAAACCTTCTTGCACGACGGGCACTGCATGACGCTGCCGCGGCTCATTTGATGGGCCTGGATTTCGGTCTGAGTCCCGCAGTCGCAACAATAGATGTGCTTCATCGTTAATGCGCCAGTTCGACTAGTTCTTCGTACCGATCTCACCATGGTAAACGTCAGTCTCGCGAACGGCGCCATCTGCCGGCGTGGTCGTGTAATTGCCGCAGCGTGGACACGGCCAGGGATCGCATGCGAGGTGTCCCGCCGGGATCACAACCTCGCCAACCGGAAACTTGCTGTTGCAAGTCAAGCAGGCCCATTGCTGTTGCAGAACGTCGTTCATGAGACTTGTCTACCTATCTGCACTGTTTCCGGTTGCCACCTGATAGGCGGCCTTGGCCGCAGCCACGACGCGCTGATGATGCATCGTGCCCGGCTTGATCTCGCTCCACTCCAGCAGCGTGTCATGCCGGTAGGTGTTGCGCCAGATTGCCAAGCATAGTTCTTCGTGGATTGTCATCCGGTGCTCACTGTCTATTTCTGAACATTTGCCGAAGCCGCCTTCAGCAATTCATGTAGCACATACATCTCGCTGCGATTGAAGTGGTTATCGGTCCAATATGCGGTGTCCTTACTTTCCGGCGACATGAAGCGTTCCAGCTTGGTCAAGAGCGCGGTCCGCGAGTTTTCGAACTGCTGGGCATTGATCTGGTCCCAGTCAATCGTGATCTTTGGAAAGGCAAAGCCTTGGGCCATTTTGTCCTCCTGACTGAAACGACGCGATTGCGCGACTATTTATCAACGCGCTCCATAAGACGGTCGAGCGCTAGTTCGCAGGCTTCCCGGTAGGTTTCGCATTTGCCGCCATCCTTGATGACCGTCTCGCCTTCCTCAGAAATCTCGCCCTCCATGAACGCCCAAAGGTAGGGACCGCCAATCCGTCCTGTCCGGAATGCATAGACAAGAACGCGGGGTCGGTCAGCGCCATGACCCGGACCCTGAGCACTGAAACTCGCTGGCAAAACGTCATTGCGATAATGGTGGCGGACTTGTTCAGGCGTCATGTCATCCTTCCTCAAAGGGCGCGTTTGCGTCAGATCATTCCTTTGTCGCGGCAGTAGTCAGTCCATGCGGACAGAACCGCCCCGGCCAGCGTTCGGTCGAAATCGTTCACATGGTCGGCGCGGTCATAGCCTTCCACGCGGCTGACTTCGTTTAGGCACCATTCGCGCTGCTCCGGGGTCAGTTTGATCTCGTCGCGCTGGACGGCACGCAGAACGCGCTCGCTGTCGCCGCAAATACAGCCAACGTCGTAGGGATGTTCCGGCTCCCAGCAACCGCAGGCGACCTCCGGTAGGTTCGGCATCTCGTTCATTTTCAGCCCTTTCGTATACTTGCCGTTAAGCTCTTTTGCGCATGACGCGCCATTCGAGGCCAAGCGCATCAAGAACGTCATTGGCCGGCAATCTCTTGCCGCTCAGAAACTCGCTGGCGTGCGTCGGGACGACGTTGTGAGCTGCGCACCAGCCGCGCAGGCCAAAGCCCTTATGGCCCGTATACGGCTTGCACTGGCGCATCAGGAGCTTGCGGACGGCTTCTAGGGTCATGTGAATTTCCCCAGGACGAACCCGATTAGAATGCAGCCAGTGACCAGTGCCAATGTCATCCGGCCGGATAGTGTCAATGTATAGTGCGGCATGGTTTCTTCCGTTGAGGCGCGGTCTACGGAAGGCTGCTCTCGACTTCGCCGGCAATCTCGATGGTTTCCGGCACGGGCAGCTCCGCTGTGATCCAGATGCGTTGATATTCGTAAGAGGGTTCGCCGTTATCCGCGGCCTCCTCAACCATTGACCAATCCGGGTCGGTCATGGCTCCTGGGTAGCCATAGGCACACCATTTGCCGTCAGGGGACACGACGGCAGGAATACGGACCTTAATCGTTTTGCCCATCTTCTCTCCTCAATTCCGCCGCTCCATGCGCGACTGTGGACTACTGTCAGTTTGACTCGGGGTTTCTTTCATCCGTGCGCTGGCAGCGTGCCGTGAGAGGCAGCCACTCGGTCGGCTGCCAAAGATCATACTCAGGCTCTCCGTAGTCAGAGAGAATGAAGCACCAACCATAAAGCGGGACGTGAGAAGTCTTGCCCCATTGCGTCAGCAGCTCGACCCCGTTCTTGCGGGCGATGAACCACTCGCCATCCTTCGGCGCAGTCTCGATCGGTTGCCACTTCATATTTTCGGCCGCTTCATGCGTCATTTTAGGTCAATCCTCGGGTCGTCTAACTGACACGCCGTTGATCCGGTTGAGGAAAAAATTAATTCCCATTTACGGCAACTTCGCCTTGATCGGACTCCTTCACCTGAATCCAATGAGGCCATGTTTCGCCAAGACAGTTTCCTTTCCACGGACACGACTTGCACTGACAGCCCTCGCGAAACTCCCACCTAAAGCCCGGTCGCTTCTTGGGCGGTCGCGATGGATCAGGTCTCAATCCACCCCCGCCACCTGTATGTCCCACCCCGCGCCGGTGCGATCTTCGTCCTGCTCCTGGTCGGGCCAGATCCATTTCGCCGCGTCCGCAGCCGCGATGGCGGTCTGATAGCAACCGAAGCTGATGCCATCCTTGTCGATCAGCTCGTAGCGAGCCGCGTGTGTCACTTTGGTTTTTTCCTCAATCATTTCAGTCGGGCCTTTTTCTAGGATTAGTCACTGCAACTATTTGATCCGCTTGCGTTACTTCTTAACGAGAGGTTATACGAATTGACTTCTCGCCCTTTGAAATCACTACGCAATCCGCAACAAACTGACTATCACTTGGTCGGGTTAGTCACTCGTTGTTCTCAGTTTGGCCATGCCGGCGCGCGCCAAGCGCACCTGATTTGCGGCTTCCGTGTAGCGATCGACCTCCCGCGAAGTCTTGTGGCCGGACACTGCCATGATCTGCTTGCTGGTCGCGTCACTCTCGGCCAGGCGGCGCATGGCGGCCTTGCGGAGCCCGTGGGGGACGCATTTGGGCGGGAGCCCAGCGGCGGCGCATGCGCGCGTGACCATCTTGGATAGGCCGTCAGCGGAGAGTTGGCGGCCCTTCTCGTTCCCGATCAGCGTCATGCCATTGTTGGGGCCGGCTTTCATGGCGACCTCTAGTTCTGGCGCAACCGGAATATGTAGCTCGGTCCCGGTTTTCTCCTGAATGACATGGATCAGGCCGCCGGAAATCTCGTTGCGCTTCATCTTGGCCACGTCCCCAACGCGCTGGCCGGTATAGAGCAGGAGCGCATAGGCGAGGCGCTGGCGTGTGCCCAGCGGCCATTTGGCCTCATAGGCTCGCAATTCCCCTTCGGTCCAAGTGTGGTGCGTCCCGATCTTGAAAGTCTCGATCCCGTGACCGTTCACGGGGTTATCGTTGCGCCATCCTGCCTTGACGGCGTACTTCATCAGCTTGCCGAGCACCTTCTTGGTGAGGTTTGCCATTGCCGGCCGGGTCGCGCCAATCTCCTGAATGATCCTGTCCGCGTTCTTGTAGGTCATGCCCGCGGCCGGCTTGTGGCCATGTATCTGTACCAGGGGCTCGAGCACTGACTTATAGGACTTCTGCGATGATGGCTTGAGATTCAGGAACGGCCGCGCCGCATAGAACTCGGTCACGAGCAAACCGAAGGATCCCGCTGGCTTGAGGGTGTTCGGTACCTTCTTGCCGAGCAATTTCTGGTAGGTCTCCATAAACTCCGGAGATCCTACTGCGCCCGGCAACTTCGCCCGGATCCCGCCGCGTCTGAAGTAGCGGCGCATGCGGCCACGCTTGTCGCGATACTCGTTCACGTATTTGAGTTTGAGAACTGCCATAGCTTTCCCCATCAGGCGTCATCCCATGATGAGGCTGCGAGGGCCGGCTTCCGGCTGTCCATTGAAATCGACGGGTCGTCCCCAGTTTCCACGCTGATCGAGCCGTCCGGCTTGACGGTGACGCCGCACACCCGTAGCCCGGCGCTCTCGACTGCTTTCACAGCGCGTCGGACCTGTGCTTGAGTGAATGTCACCGCTTTTGTCATCGCTCTATTTTCGCTCGGCTCGTTTCAAAAGTGAATAACTGACATGATCGTTGATCTGGCTGCGCTTTTGTTCGATCTCGCGTTAATCGTCCCGCACCAAATCCCGAGTTAAGGCAATCATGAGCCGTACTTCCGTTTCATGCGGCGCTGAAAACTTTTCCGTTCGCGCTCTCTGCGAGCCTCGGCCTGGCGCTCCCATTCTTGGCGTTTGGCGCGGCGGACAAGGGAATAGGCATCATCCGGATAATTCTTTAGATAGGCCACGCGAGCCTTTTGAAGGGCCTTCAACACCTTTTCGGTGCGGCGGTGCTTTGGCAGCCTGCGCACGGTTCGCACACAGGCGGCATAGTCGCTGCGGTCCGAAGGCATCGCAGTCTGTTTGCCACCATAGGCAACGCTTACGATTGCGTTGCTGCTCATGCCGGTCCATCGCTCATTTGAGAATGAGCAACTTCCGGCGCAGTCCGCCCGCAATAGCAGGAAGTCAATATCGGCTTGCATTTGCTCTGGCGTCATCTTGCCTTAACCTTGAGACAAGGGAGGTCGGGTGGCTTTGTTGATGGCCGCGCTTGTGACCTGCTGACTCAAAAAAAGTCGCTCGGGCCAATCGCCATCCTTGTGATTGAAGCCCGTCATCGCAGCTTCCGAAATCAGCTTCTGCACATTTTGCAGAGCAGCAAGCATGTCTGGGGCGGCATACCTGAGCAGGCAATGACTGCAAACACAGTAGGGAACGCTCATGTTCGTATACCCGAGGTTTCTGTAAGGGCTCGGATGACAGCCACGGCCACGGCGGCGTCATCCTGGTAGATTTCACGGGATTCATCCTGGCCATCGCCAACGTCTTCCCAGCAGCCATCATGGGTACGAACCCACATCTCAGCCGCGACTCTATCCACGATGTCTTCTGGTAGATTCATGGGTTGCCCTAACCGATGGTGACTGAGGGTTTCATGATCCGCATGCGGAAGCGACCCGCCGCGATGTAAAGAGCATCGTGGCCAAAGAACAGGAAACGCCAATCTGGCGTAGACGAAAGCCAAAAGCCGTTTTCTCGGTATTTTCCCCAGCGCATGTCAGTCCTTTTGGAAACCAGTGGTTAAGGGTCGTTGGATCAGAGAACAGCAAGAATCTTGGCACGCGCTCCACAGAACGGAGACCACTATTGGGCGTCCACAAAGCCGTCGTTTTCTTGCCGGAGAAAGTCTCTTCAAGGCTAGTTCTCCTCCAACTGCCGGTGTTACGTGCGCCACCGCCGGCTGGGCTATAACAACTCGCTAACGCTCAGCCAGCGCCTTGCGAGCGCGGGAGAGGGCAGCGCCGAAGTTCCAAGGCCAAGTGCCTGCTACAGCGTGGTATTGTTCGGTGGACGCGAATACTTCGCTCAACAACATTATCGGCCGCTCGTCGCCAAACACGCTGTTGAGATATTGGCAGACCACGCAGCCGTGAACGTCGTACCAATCGTATTCAGATTTCGCGGGCTGTCTCTCCAGCCAAACGGTAAATCCCTCCAGCGAGACTGGGTCGGCCTTTACTTCGGGTTTGTCCCATCGCTTGTCGTAGAGCATGTCAGTCTCCGATTGTTTGTTGAGCAGAAGTTACGGCGCATAGGCGAGCACTGGAGGCCCGCAATGCCCATGTTTCCAGATAAACCAGGCGTGGTTGAAGCTCGGCTGTCCCTTGGAATCCTCAAACCATTTGATGCGCTTGGTAAGCACGACCTTCTTTGCGAAGGCTCTGCATTTGGCGAATAGCTTGGACCGCGACTGTGCATGATCAAAGTCCGTGCGCAGAAGCATGGCCACAGTCGAGACGGGCTGTCTTAGAGCGTGCTCGATAAATTCGGTTGCCAACACATAGGGCGGATTTGTAATGATCGCTTCATAGGCGACAGGTTCGCAATCGCGCTCCAGGAAGTCAGCCCCCGTCTCAATGTCGGTACCATGGACGGTAAAGCCCATGGACTCCAGTGCCCGAACCATCTTCCCGGAGCCGCATGCTGGCTCCCAAATGTGGAAGATTGCCGGGTTCAATATGTGAGGCTCAAGAGCGCGGGTCACCCACTCGGGTGTCTCGTATAGATCCCGCTCTTTCCGCTCGTATCCGCTATCTCTCTGGCTCATTGAAATTGCTCGTTAATCGTCAGATTACGAAAGTCTGCCGCGCACCCACTGGATGCCCGTGTCGATTGCGGTGACAATGATTGCGAAGCCGTAGGCCAGGACAATCAGCGCGATAATGCAGAGGAAGTATTCGCTCATTGGGGACTACTCTCAGTTCGACTCGGGGTCGGCTGTCATCGGTGCGCTGGCATCTCGCTTTGAGCACTAAGGGGAAATTCGCGCACCAGCATTGCGGGTGGAATCGGCTTTTTGCCGGCCATTTGTTTCATGAAAAAAGCGACCCGACGCAGCGCGCAATCACCGCCGATGTCTGCCGCCCATTCCTCTGGCATGGGCCGATAGCCGGGGCCGCTCTCGCCACCGCAAATTATCCAATCCGGCTGAACCGCGCCCCGTTCTCCGATGTGAAGGCGCAACGGCCCGATTGCCGGCTCGTAGCTGATGAACCGGACTGATGCCGGAATCTTCTGGAGTATCGGCCAACGCCGGTCATAGTGCTCCTGATCCTCGCAAGTCGTGCCAATCCAGACGTTTTGGTAATCTTCGACGTTCCAGTTTGTCGGGAGCATCTTGCGGATGTTTTCGGGTCGTTTGGTTAGCAGCAGCCAGTCAAGGTGCTCGGTGTCTCCGATCAGGTCGAACAGGTCGATGCGCCAATGCTCCGGCACCTGATTGTCGAACACGTCGGCAAGCGATGCGCAGAACACGCGCGGGCGGGTACCAGCGGCCTTCGCGGTCTTGTTCCACTGGAGGGGCTTCTTCCAGTTCGCCGCGCTGGTGCGCTTCCGCTGGCCGTGCGGACCCCACTCAACCCAGCCGTAACGCTTCGATAGGCTCTCGGCATAGCAATGGTCGCAGCCGGGCGAGACCTTCTGACACCCAATCCAAGGATTGAACGTGTGATCGGTCCACTCGATTTTGCTGTTCTCGGCCACTGCTCATTCTCCCAAGCCAGCGCACGGAAGACTCGTGCCTGAAGTTAAACTGCCAATAGTCCGCAAAACCTCATCCCCCTCCGCAACCGTCACGCATTCTTCAATCGCTTGAGTTAAATCCTGTCCGTCCAGTCTCACGCAGGTAAACCCGTTGATGACTGCGCCCTTCAAGTCTTCAAGGCAGATGTCTAGGAAATGACCGACGCCGCGTTCGCTTGGGAGGATGTCCCAGGACGTGATTTTGGAATGCGTCTCGAAGTTGACAACGAGGAGGTGCTTCATCCTAGTAACCCTTCCATTTCTCGACGGGAGATGACGCGCGGAGCTGCGGCGGGGCCTTGTCGAAACCTCGGCTTTTGATCTTCGTGCGAGTCGAGTTGATGCCGATATGACGATCCCGGATGCGCTTGGTCTTGGCTATCGCTGGTACATCGCTGCCAGAAGTCTTGACCTTGTGGCATGCGATACACAGTACTAAACAATTCTCCAGCGTTGGCTCTCCTCCAAGAGCATCCGGGATTTCGTGGTCATAGTGATATTTGCCGATCGACAGTCTTGCACCGCACCCATTCCCTTCGCAGCAACCGTTGGCGCGCAGGAATGCGTCTCGTTTGACCTGCTTGGGAAACTCTCGCCTCATATCTTCATCGCCCTGTAGTTTGCGCTGGCGCTCCTCCAGACCTCGATCTTGAGGGCGGCGGCCTCGCGCAAAGCCTTCATCTTCTCGTACTCGCCTGCGGTGTTCGCGGCGTTCTCAATCGCTTCCTTGTAGATCGCGTGGGCGTAAGCCTCGCGCTCCTGGGCCGACACCGGCATGTCGAGAAAGCTTTTCATGGCGACGGCTTTCGCGTGGTGCAGCATCTTGTCGTACTTGACGGCTGCTCGTTTCGCTTCCCCGATTGCGTCCGCATTGTCCCGCAGCCAATCGAGGGCTTTCTCAACCTCGGCGTCTGATACGATTTCGTTGCTCAAAACGGCACATCGTCGTTTAGGTCTGCGTTGCTGTCGCCACGCTGGCGGCGCATTGCGGCCTGGGCTCGCTCAGTGATGGACTGCTGCGGCTCTGCCTCGCCATCCTTCGGCTTCGGGACGTAGAGGGATATCCATGCTTGCCCCTCGGCGTTCGGCATCGGGAGAGCGTCAAGAACAATGTTGAACCCGTCCTTGCCGTCCTTGGCCGGGAAGGCAGAGCCAATCTTCGTGTAACGGACCTTGCCGTCCCTATCTTTCCGCGAAATAACCGCGTCGTATCTTTGTGCCATTATTCTGCTGCCTGTTTGTGAGAGCCTATGTTGTCGAGAAGTCCAATAAGGTGGCCACGCATTGCCACGCGTAACTGCGGGATCATTCCTTTGTGCTTCGCCTTGAATGCTTCTGCATCGCTGGGCTGCGTTACGGTGTCTTGGACGACGTGAACGAGGAGCTTGTATGCAGCCCCGTCAGTTGGGCCGCCCCAACCAACCTTCCGAGCTTCCTTTTCGTGGATGTCCTCAAGCACCTTGAGTTCGGATTTCTTGATCCTGAAAGATCGGCCGGCTGGCTCGATCTCGACCCATGGCGTTTCCATGGCATAGAGGTAGCGACCGACGCCCCAGGACACAGCGGCTCTCTTGAAGGAATCGGAAAGCATTCCTTTCTCGCCTTCGATGTCCGTTGCGCCGGCCCCGTCCTCTTTCGTCAGCCATTCGCCATTGGGCATCTTGAGCTTGAGACGGCAGATCGCTATGCCCGTCGCCAGACTGGTGTGCTCTCGTTGCCAGCCATCGGGGCCGCAGACGCTATCGAGCCGGTCCATGACGGTGCGGGCGTCGATATAGGCCAGCGCCGACGCCTTGGTTTTATCGGCGTTGGTTGAACCAACGCGCCACTCAATGCATTCCGGGGCGAACGGCGCGGAGAGTTGGTCTAGCATTTCCTGAGCGTCAGCCATGGTTCGCCACCATTTTCAGAACGGGAACCTGTGCCGCCACCAAGAAGCTTTGCAACAAGGATGCCCGCGAATAGATTTGTCCGACTGCCAAGGCTTCCGCGATGATGAGGTGACGCTGCTCATGGTCGGCGGCGAGTGCGACCAGTTCATCAAGTTCGCGAATGAGACTGTCTGCTTTCATTTCAATGTCGGTTTGGGAATATGTCATGGGGACTACTCTCAGTTAAACTCGTTGCACCAATCATCCGTGCGCGGGCAGTTTTTGCTCAGCGTCTTTCAGCATTGCAGTGAGGATTGAAATGTCGGTCTTGCGCTCAATGACGGGGCGGAATCGGGCGCAGGCGTAGTAGTGCTCCCCGTAAATTTCTTGGAGCAAGCAACACTCGGTCTCGCATTCGATACTGAGTGCGCTTACTGTGTAGACCTCACCCTTTTTGATGCGCATTGGTTCGGGCGCGTCAGACAAATAATCGGCGCGTCCGGGAGGAAGATATTTCCCCGGCTGCTGGTCATCCACACACACCACTTTCTGCCCGACGTAAAACATGGCGCGTCCTACTCCGCTTCCTGATGACCGATGACTGGTGCTGTTTCGCGTTCTGGTTCGGTGAACCAAAAGCCGAGAACCCAAACGTAGACAGCCGCGTTAAAGATCAGCCAGAGCTTGAGAGCGGTGATCATTCTGCTGCCTCGTAGTGAACAACCTCGGCCAGAATGTCCGCCGTCACGTCCTCGCAAATGCCGTCGTGTATCCAGTGGATGAACGAGATATCCCTGTATTCGCCGGACTGGATGCGGGAGACGACCTCCCTGCGAGTCACTTCTGGATCGACAACGGCCTCGAGGCCGCGCCTGCCGTAGTCGATCATCACCACGAAATAGGAATGAGAAACGGTCATCAGAACCCTCCCGGTCCATAGAGGGCTTCTTCAAGCTCATGGGCGAGGCGCATGGACTTGTTCGGACCGCCGTTGCTGTTGATGTCGAAGTCTTCCTCGAGCTCGTCCACGACCTGCTTCATCGCGGCTTCAAGGCGGGCGATGCGATCTTCAGCGGCACGAAGACCGGAGAGCCATACGTTGATGGCCCTTTCCAGTGCCGGCACGACGGCCGCGATCCCCGGGTGACCGATGACTGCTTCCGCGTTCTGGCTGGTGAGGTGATCCATTGCCGTGCTCCCGTCGTGGTGACAGGGAACACAATAGTCGGAATTTTCCGACTGTCAACAGGAAAGTCGGAAAAAACCTACTTTCCGATCAGCCATAGCCCAAGCATGCGCACGCCGAATGTCATGGCGCCGAGCAATAGCACCTCGATAAACAGCACCCACTGGGCGCCAAGAGCGAAGATTAGAAGGGCTATGGGTAGCGGTCCGACACCGAGCATCAAGACACTAACCAGCGCCCAAAAGCCTCCCCACGCGTCCCAGACGGTCAGCAGGCACAGGAACCAGACTGTTGCGCCGAACACATAGGAGGAGAGCACATATCCAACGCCGGCAGCGTGCCGGGTCTTCCGGAGGATGGCGAACCACGGTAACAACAGGATATCCAGCGCGGCAACAATAACACAGGCGAGACTGAGCCATTGGACGAGCTGGACCATCTCATGGCCCGGCGGCGCGCTTTTTAGCTTTAGTTAAAGCGGGCATGGCCGGCACGGGTCGCTTGGCAAGGTCGGCCACGTCGGCAAAATCCAACGCATGAAGGATGGCCGCAACCTGCCAGTCCTGCAGCTTGCCGGGATTGGCCCGCCACTTTCCGACCATGGCGGGCGGGATCCCGTCCATACGGTCAGCCATGTCTTTGTCATCAAAGCCCCGGGCGTCCATATGCTCGGAGACATAGAGATGCGGTCTCGCGCCCTTTCTGATCGTGGGAAGCGGTCGCGTTACCCGTAACGCATTGATGTCAATGTTATAACGCTCGGCAAGTGCAAACATGACTTCCGCGTCCATGGAGTCCTTTTTACGATCCAGGAAATCCCTGATGTAGTCGCGCCCCCGGCCGAGCTCTTTCGCCACCGCGATCGGCTTGTCGCCAGCACTCTTCATCGCTGCGCGGATCGTCTGTCGAATCTGGTCCACCGTTGGCATGGCGGATTTATCCGACTTTTGAGGAGAATCCCCAAATGGGAAGTTTCCGACAAAAATCACTTGCGAAGTCGGAAAATTCCGACTATTCTCCGACGCCATGGAATCCGAACTCCGCTCAAATCTCATGGCCTGCGCGTCCGCATACGCCGTCTCGCGTGGCGTCAGCCTTTCGACAATCGGCCGACTTGCCGCCAACGATTGGCGCTTTTTCGACAGACTTGATGACGAGGGCAAGACGTTCACCGCGCGCAAATACGATGAGGTGATCGGTTGGTTTTCTGATCGTTGGCCGGAAGATGTCGCTTGGCCTTCTGGAGTTGAACGACCGACTTCCGAGGTCCGCGCATGAGCTGGCGGAAAGCTTATTACCATTCCCATTCCCAGTCCCCTTGCCGCGCTGAATGGCGCCGCCGCGCCGATTCCTTACACATGGCTGAATTGGGGCCGTACTGCAACTTACAAATGAATCCGTCCGACTACGGAATAAGTAGCGTCGTTCCGCTTTCGGAACCGCCGAATGTTCACTTCTAGCACGATCAACGGGGGCGTTCGTCATGCACATATCGTTTTACCGAGTTGAACCTGAAATCACGCCTGCCAACGTTTCCTCCCGGCAGGCCACTGGCGAGCGACTAACCATCGCTCGTCCTTTTTTTCTCAAGGCAAAGGTGATCGCGCTCGACGTTCTCGCCATCGCCTCGGCCGCGCTCCTGATCTGCACTGCGGCTGCCGGGATCGGCGCCGGCGCGTTCTTCGTGATGCTTCTTCTGATTGGTTAGGTATCTCGTCACGTTGGCAACGTGAGCTGCCAGCGTGAGGAATTGTAAGCGTTCGTCGTCATTCATGTTTGTAAGCGTTCGCGTACTCGGGGGAGAGGTTCGATGCATGGAGTATTCCAGCGTCGCGTAGCTGAGGCGAGAGAAGTCGAACGCGCGATTGTGCAGGGCGATGCACGTTTGTGCAGTCCAAATTTCGGGAAGGTCTGTAAGGCGCTATGGCCATTGAAAACAGCGGAAAATTTGGCCTCGATAGTCGGCTGCTCAGTGAGGGCAGCGGCTTACGAGATATCGGGGGAGAGGGAACCATCGGCGCAATCCCTCCTAGCAGTCATGCAAGCAATAACGCCACAGCACCGAGGGCGCGACGCAAAGTAACTTTCGTATATTTTGCGGAGAGCGAGGGCCGGATCAAGATTGGCATTACTCAGAATGTGAGGGCGCGAATTGCTTCGTTGCGCACCAGCTCAAAGGGCCTTGAGCTTATTGCTTCGGTGAGGGGTGACAAGCACGTTGAAGAAGCGCTCCATCGAAAGCTTAGACGCTTCCATTCTCACGGCGAATGGTTCCATGACTGTGCCGATGTGCGAGCCGCAATTCAGAATTGCCTGAACAATTTCCCCGCTCACTCCCTTGCGGGCGCAGCTCGGGAGCCGCCCTTCAAGTGGGTGGCTATCGCAAAGCTTCTTTGGCCGATGAAAACCGCCGCTCACCTCGCCAGCATCACCAGAAAAGACGAGAGGACCGGCAGACGTTATTTGAGGGGACAAGATGAACCACCAGGGGCAATCGTCGCTGCCATCGTTGCAGAATTGTTCAAACGAGAAGGAGAGTAAACCGGCCAAGTCGAACGCAGCATGGCCTGACGAACTGGTCGAAAGACTTAAAGCCCTGTTTGCTGCGGACAGGCTTAGTTGCAGCGGAATAGCAACCGAGCTTGGGCATGGGTTAACCCGCAATGCCGTCATCGGGAAATTAGCCCGGCTGGGGCTTCGCCGGCACCGGGAGCGTCACTCCGGCATCCGGATCATCAATCCGCAGGATCGAAGGCCGCGGCAGAACAGACCCAGGTTACGGATCGTGGCCAATGGCGGCGGCGGCTCGCGCATCATGGAATCGGTCGAGCGGGGGCCGTTGAAGCTTCGTGCCGTCGAGATTGTCCCGCTGAACCTGGATCTCGACGCGCTGAACAGCCAGACGTGCCGATATCCTTACGGTGACGGCCCGTTCCACTTCTGCGGCCATCCGGTTCGCGCCGGGTCTTCGTGGTGCGCGCCACATCATGCTCTCTGCACGGTGCGCCAATGATACGCAAGCAAAGAGCCCGCACTGAATACAGGCTTTGGTCCGAGGACGATGACACGAGGCTGCGCGAAGCCATGGCGTCTGGGCTCAGCATCCGAGAGGCCGCCCGCCTTCTCGGCCGCCCGCCCAAAGCCACAAGATGCCATTGGCGCTGGATAAACCAGACCGCCAGCGAGCGGACGGCCCACTATGAGCGGCTACGGTCGTCTGCCGCGAAAGTCGCGCCGCCGCTCAGGCCCCGTGATCCCCCTCATATTTTCCAGGACAGGGAACGTCGACGCGCTGCCGAACAATCCATCACCGGCATTCTGATGGGCGACCCTCCGCGCGGCTACTCGGCATTTGACCGCAAGTTACAGGAGCAACCCGCATGAGTTGGACCCCTGCGGAAGATGCGCAACTGATCGCCATGCGATCAAATGGCGTTCGCTTCAAACACATTGCTCGCGAACTCAACCGCCCGCTCAGTACGATATCCAGCAGGGCGATCTATCTCGGCGCGGTGCGGTTCAACCGGGTTCCCAAGCCGAACGTGCCCACGAAGGTCACTCAAACAATCGAGAAGCATGAGCTGCCGGCCTACTACGCTGTTGGTTGGCGGGTCGACTGGTTTGAGGGCAACCAAGTCGGGATCAGTCGTCATGGCTAGCCCCGGATATTTGCGACGGCGGCGGGCCGAATTGTTCGCTGACCAGGAAGGGCGCTGCCATTGGTGCCGGCAGGAAATGGTGCTGCTCGAGCAATATCCCAAGGACGGGAAATTGGCTCCTGATGTTTGCACCGTCGATCACCTGTTTGATCGCTTTCATCCATTCCGCCGGGTGGCAGCCTATCGCGGCCCCCGGCTCGTCGCTGCCTGTTTCGAATGCAATCAGGCGCGCGGCAAAAGAAGCTGCAAACAAGCGAGGGCTGCATGATCCGACAAGTTCTTCCCAACCGTCGTCCGTCAGAAAAGTTCGACCTCTATCATTGGTCCCGAAAGTTCATCGTGGATGTCGGGTTCAACCAGAGCCACGAAATCCTCGAGGTCTTCATCAACACCGGCAAGTCCGGCGAACATATGCAGATCCTGCTGCGGGACAGCGCCATCATCTTTTCGCTGGCCTTGCAGTGGGGTGTTCCCGTCGAGGATATGCGCCGGGCCATTACGCGGGAGGCCGATGGAAGCCCTTCCGGGCCGATTGGCAGGCTTCTGGATGAGCTGCATGCCGGTCATTGAACTGCCTTGGCCGTCAAGAGACTTGCACCCTAACGCAAGGGTGCATTGGGCAAAGAAGGCGAAGGCGGCCAAGCGGGCGCGCAATGATGCGGCCTATTTTGCGCTGGCGAGCGGCATACGAACTTATGACTTCGCCGGCCAGCAAAGTCTCAACGTGGCTCTCGTGTTCCAGCCACCCGACAATCGCAGGCGGGACACGGACGGCATGATTTCGAGCGTCAAGAACTACTGCGATGGGATCGCCGATGTGGTCGGCATCGACGATTCCAGGTGGGTGTTGAGCGTGAGGCGCGAGGAACCGAAGAAGCCGGGGGTCGTGCGGGTTGAGATCAGTTCTGTTGCGTCGAGTCCAGTTGCATCACACGCGGCGGGGGCCGATGGCGCGCATAAGAACGATAAAGCCTGAATTTTGGACTAACGAAAAAATCCTCTCCATCACTCCGCTTGCGCGGTTGATGTTCATCGGCATGTGGAACTTTGCTGATGACTACGGACGCATGGACTTTGCTCCGATCAGCATCAAGGCTCGCATCTTTCCAGCCGACGCGGCGACGATTGACGATGTTCGCAGCATGCTGAGCGAGCTGTGCAGCCACGACCTTATCATGATCTATTCCGCAAATGGTAAGGAATACATAGAGATAACGGGCTGGGATCATCAAAAAATAGACAAGAGGCAGCCGTCGAAGATCCCCGCTCCGTTCGATGATGGCAGCGTAATTCGTGGAAGTCCGCCGACTCCCGCCGACCATTCGCCGACTCCCGCCCCTGTAATGGAAGGGAATGGAAGGGAAGGGAGAGGAGAGGAGAGGAAAGAAGAAACGCGCGAAGTCGCGCTTTCGTCTGATCCTCTCGGTTTCCATCTTTTTTGGGATATTTGGCCCAACAAGGTTGGCAAGCCAGCCGCAGTGAAGGCGCTGAAGTCAGCGCTGAAACGCGTGGACGACATCTCGGAAATTCTTGATGGGGTGCGAGCCTACATCCGCGAAAAGCCCCCTGACAGGCCGTGGCTCAACCCGGCTACGTTTCTCAATCAAAACCGCTGGGAGGACCAGCCAGCAAAGGTGACGCATGGGCGACGAACCGTACAGGACGCAGCACGAGACCTCCACGAAAACATCCTCGCAGGGATCGCGGCATTCGATGAGCCCGCACCACGCAGCCTACGCAGCGGAGAGGGCGAGGCTGTTGTTCGGCTCCTACCGCCGGGGAGACGCGAATGATCCGGAGACCTTCGTCGCTGCGATCGGCGCCGTGCTTGCAAGGTACGAGCCCGACCTGATCCGCGAAGTGACTGATCCCAACACGGGCATCCAGGCTACCGAAAAATTCATGACGTTCATGCCGCAGCCTGGGGAATTGAAGGTCTACTGCGATGCGGTTGCGGCGCGTAAGGACCGGCTACAGCGGCTTGGCGAGCGGCGTGTGCCTGACCCGCACCAAGCGCGTTTGGCGGCTCCTGAGGCTCGGCCGGGCGATTGGGCTAATGTTTTCGTTCGGAGCGACAACCCGAGATACGAGCGGGTCTGTACCTGGGCAAAGACGGCTGATCCGAGGCTTTGGCGGGCCGACGTTGGAGGGATTTGGGTGGGCTACAACGCGCTTGACCAGCTCGGGTGTATCAGAGGCGGGACGGGGATGAGCGATCTTGCGCGGGAGCTTGCCGAGAAAATCAGGGCACAGCGAGCGCAGAACGAGTTGGAAGATCACATCGAGGCGGGATTCTCGCCGGGGAGCGTCTGATGAGCCGAAAGCAAATCATCGTTAGGCTAAGTGAAAGGCACCGCCAGATATTGGATCGCGTCGTGGAGCGAATTGCCGGGACGCGCAATTCCGCGATCAGGTTTCTGCTTCAACAGTGGGATGAGAAAAATAATACAGCATTGGAGCAGAAAGACTAAGCATTTTGATATCTAACTGATATCAAGTTGCCGATTGAACTTCCCCCAGTGTGATAATTTGCGAGAGGGTAGATGGGGGAGGCGCTTTCTTGTCGATTGCCATTAGCGGGTCACGCGATATTCCCGATCGGAGGTCGGGCGCGGCAGAACAGAATCCTATTCGCAAATGGTGGTCAGAGCAAGGCGGCGATACTCTCAACGAACGCCTTGAATGCCAGCTTGGCCGCCTTCGCTTGGGAGGCTTTCTCACCGAACCAGAATACGAGGCGGGCTGCGAGTGGCGTTCGATCTACCACAACTGGCTGAAGGCGATCGAGGCTGCGCCGGAGTTGACGGACGATAAAGCCGAAAGTTACGAGTTGGCTTTCAAGGCCGGGCAGGAAGCGCTGATGAATGCCGGGCGGCGCGTGTTCGACGCGGTTAATGCTGTGGTCGTGTACGAAACCCCTGAAGAACTCGGGGGATTTTATTTCGTGGCTCGAGATGCGCGCGAGGGATTGCGGATCCTGGCCAAGATTCTTTGAGGTTGCTGCGGGGCCGGCCCCGTAGGGCGGCTGGAGTTGCCGGAGCCCTCCACATCCCCTTGGAGAGCGCGAAGATGGTCTCGCGAGCCGCAACTAAATCTGCCAGCGCACCGATGACTGCTTCAACAAACTAGGTGGCAATAGTCCAAAATGGGCGATCTTCTCTGCGCTGATTTCAAATCCAAATCGAGAGCCTACACCAAGAACCCTGACAAGATCCCCCATGCGCCGGTCGACATGGCGCAGACCGAACGCGAGATCGCGGCGCTGAAGACCATGCACGCCGAAGCGGAAATGGCTGCAATCGAGCGTGAAATAGCGATGTCGCTGTGGGGCTTGGCGCCTTGCGAGATGAGCCTGAGCGAGGCTGTGCACGGGATTTTCGCCGGGCCGCGACTGGATGAGCCTGCTTGAGGTTTTTCCTCGCTACGTTCCTCCTGCTGATCCCCAATGCGCCGGCAACTGCGGCCACGTTCTCTGACAGATTCGGCTCCTGGCGCGAGGTGACAAGCGTATGGAAGCCGCAACCGAGTCCCTCGTCCTTTCACAGGTCCAGCGCGAGCTCGACGCGGAAACCTATTACCAGAACCGAAAGCTTGCGATGTCCGAAGGTCGATTGTGGGTCGGCGAGCTGCCGCGGCCGAAGATCGTAGAACACAGGAAACCGATGAGCATTACCGGCTCTACCCACCTCGCCGCGTCGATCAAGGACAAGATCAACGCAGCCAAGGCGCGGGCACAGAAGGCCACGGAAGGTTCTGAGGCTGCGCTTGCAAAATTCAATTCGGCCATGGACCAGGCGGAAGCCGTCAATCAATCGATCGAGGCGGAAGCGGATGATCTGGTGGCCCAGCTTGGGCAATTCACCAATGGCGGGCCGACGTGACCTTCGTAGCTATTTTTTGGGCTGTGGGCGCGTTGCTTTGGATGGCGATGTTATTTGGGCTGATGGAAACATCGTGGCTAAATGCGAAGGTGGGCGTTTTCTGTGTGGCCATCGATTGCTTGCGTTGGGCAATAGAAGCGTTTCCTAAATGAAACACTCCGCAAAACATCCCGGCTTTGCCGCGATCCAGCGCCGCATAGCGAGCAAGGAAGGCGTCTCGGAACAGGCTGCGGGGCGAATCCTTGGCAGTGCTTCAAGGCACGCCAGCGCTGCGGCCAAGAAGGCCAATCCGAGACTTCGACGGGTTAAGGGCTGACGTCCAAAACATCCGAATTTCTTCTTTGAAGCGATATAACCAAATTGGATCAACGGATTAACCGTGACGTCTTCCCCGCCGGCTTCTGCATCGGCCAGTGGCGCGATCATTTCGCATGGTTTCCGGTCATGACCTACAACGGGCACATTCGCTGGCTGCGCTGGGTGAAGGCAAGGCGGGCCGGGACGCTGGAAAATAACTGGCCGCAGTATTCGGATTGATGTACTACGGAACTGGCGTCGTCGCAGGGGCGCCGGGGTGCGAAGCCCGGACGGAGCAATCCGTATCAGCTAGAAGCCCCTCGGCGGCGCCAACCGTTACCGAACGTCTTCGGGCGTCAAGCCTAGACGGACCACTAGTCGCAATAGCTTGGCCACTGGTTCGCTCGGCCCCTTGGTAGCGTAGTTCTGTCCGGTTCGCTTTGAGACGCCTAGCCAAACGCCTGCGGCCTCTTGGGAGAGGCCGAGGGATTGAATGATCTGCCGGTATTGTTTCGGGGTCATCAGAGCACCGCAGGCATGCGGCGGGCGAGTTCGCGGTAAACGATGGTGTCCGCGTCCTGATCGCCAATCTTGGTGTAACGGCATTCGCTCTTGAGCATCGGCGTTCCGTAGTTGGAAACGGTCGACTCTAGTTCGACGCCGTACCGCTTGGAAACGGATTCGACGGCACGGCGGTGGAAGTCTGCCGAATATTCGCGGCTGGTGAAAACGTAATCTGCTAGGAAGCGGACGCGCTCGGCTTTGAAGGACGGCTGCATTTCTTGGCGGCTGTCAACGGAGCCCCTGGAGCCAGCGGTTCCGGTGGTCTTGGCAAAGGTAGCTGTGCCGTCTGGCATCAGCCACGATTCTTTGCAGTAGGCCATGTCAATCATGCCGTCGAAGCCACCGCCAGCATAAGCGCCGATCACGCTCTCGACCAGCTTAGAGGTGGGTCCGTCCGTCCACTTGACGGTGATCGAGGCGCCGCCGCTGTAGGTCTTGGACTGAACCGAAAACTTGGTTTTTGGAAAGTGCTTCTTGAGCTGGGCTCGGATCAGCTTGGCGGTGTCTGCGCAGGAAATGTAGCGGGTCATTTGCGTTGCTCCTCAGATGCTGCGGGTTGCGAAATACAGGTAGCCGAGGCGCTTGCTGCTCTGCGGATACCAGACCGTAAAAGACAAGTACCACTTGCTGTCCGATCCCTGCATGCGCTCGACACAGAAGCCGAGATACTTGCTGGGCTTGAATGTGAACTTGTGATTGCCGGGGTTCGTATGGTTCGCGAGGCTGAACATTTGCTTGCTCCGTTGTTGATGAAAGCATCATACGAACAATTTGCGTAATACGCAAATCTTTCGTAATCACGAATTGTTACAGAGGCGATGAAACACGCAGGCGGAAGGCCAAGCAAATACGATCCGGCTTACTGCAAAGAAGTCGTGGAGTTTCTGGCGAAGGGTCATTCCGTCACTGGGTTCGCCGGACATCTCGGAGTGTCACGGTCAACGGTATTCCGTTGGGTCGAAGAACATCCGGAGTTTCGGGACGCCTTAAAGGCTGGCCAATCAGCGGCAACCAAGTTCTGGGAGGAAATCCTGGTCAAGGTTGCCAGAGACGGCGGCGGCAATGCCACGGCTGCGATCTTCGGACTGAAGAACCGCGCGGGCGAAGACTGGGCCGACAAGCTCACGACCGAGCACACGGGCAAGGACGGCGGTCCGATCGAAACCGCAGACGTATCCGACAAGGAAGTAGCGCGGCGGCTGGCGTTCCTGCTGACCAGCGCAACAAGGGACAAAACCTAAATGGCGAAGATGTACATAACCGAGTTCGGCGGAATGCCGGCCGGCGGGCTGTCTATGGCGCAGGCGCCGAATATCGTCGCGACCTATACCGTGGCGGTCTCGAGCGTGGCTGTTATCTCGACGCAGGCGATCGACTCGGCAACCACCATGGTCCGGCTGCATACCGACGCGATTTGCTCGTTTCAGTTCGTGCCGACGACTTCGACCACGATGGAATCGACCGCCGCGCGCATGGCTGCGAACGCCACCGAGTATTTCGGCGTCAAGACCGGCCTGCACGTCGCAGTCATCACCAACAGCTAAGGGCACATTCCAATGATGGGTTCCAGCCCGGTTGGCGAGGACGGCGTTTATTCGCTGCTAAAACTGATTTCCGATCCGAACGGCGCAGCGCAGCGGCTTAGTGACCTGAAGGCCCAGGCTGACGCCAACGCGGAATCCTACCGGGCGCAGAAGAAAGAGCTCGAGGAGCTGAAGGCGCAGGCGGACATCGCGATCGAGAAAGCCGCGGCGGCCGAGAAACAGGCTGCGGCCAATCTCGCGGAAGCGAATGCTCGGCTCGAGGCCAACACTGTCACCTCGGCCAAGCTCGATGCTAGGCAGAAACGTCTTCAGGAGCAGGAGGCGCAGCTACAGGCGCGCGACGCGGCATTGAGGGCTGCTGAACTCGACCAGCAGGAACGCTTTGCGGCGCGCGAGAAGGCGATCGAGAAGGGGGAAGACCTCAACAAGAAGGCCACCAGCCACATCGAGGCGCAGCAACAGGAATTGAACAAGCGGGCGGCGGATTTGGATGAGCGATACGCCAAGCTCAAGGCACTGATCGGTTAAGGGACAAACATGACACCTTCTGAGTTCAAGGCTTGGTTTGAGGGATTTACGGAGGCCTTCAGCGGCTGCCCGACGAAGGCGCAATGGGCGCGCGTCAAGGAACGTGTTGCGGAAATCGACGACAAGTCTGTGACTGAACGGATCTACCTTGATCGCTATTGGCCGCAGTGGGTGCGGTACACAAACTGGGTCGCTCCATCGCTTACGACCACTGGCGGCGTTGGGGTCGGCACCAGCACCGCGGTTCTTCCGCAGAATGCACAAGCCAATTTTTGCGCCTCCAGCGCAATGTTCGCGCTCGGCAAGGCCGACGCCGCAAGCCTCGCCGCATAGGACGCATCAATGGCAACCTACACGAAATACAACACCTTCGTCGAAAACCTCTCCAACAAGCTGATCGACGCTTTCGGCACGACCGACACCTGGAAGGCCGTTATTCATACCGACGCGCCGGGCTCGACGGACAACGGTCTTGCGGATCTGACGCAAATCGGTGGCTCGAACGGCTACACCACGGGCGGAAGCGATATCTCGTTCAACTCGACGCGATCGACCGGCACGGTGACGGCGACCGCAACCGACGTTGTTTGGACGGCATCGGGCGGCAACCTCGGTGCCTCGACTACTGGGCGATACATCTCGGTCTATGACGATACGTCGGCGTCGGACAATCTCCTGGCATCATGGGATTACGGCTCGACGTTCACGGTGGCGGATACGGAAACGCTGACGTTAGATTTTGGAGCAAGCCTCTATACTTTGGCATAAGCGCGCAAATCAGCGATGATTCGGGGCATGTATGCAGCCGCCCAGGATCGGCGTCGCAGGCCAGAAGTGGAGATTTTGCGCGACCGCGTTGCCGAGCTCGAGGAAACCGTGGCGCAACTGCGCGATCAACTCGGCGCCACGGGCGTTCCGTTTCCGTTTGAATGGCGCCTGAACTCGCAGCAAACGGCTATCCTGCGCTCGCTCTACAAGGCTGGCGACAACTACCGCACGCGCGAACAACTCGCCCACGCGGCCCGCAAGGGCGACCTGCTGTCCGACAGTCATCTGTCGGAGCTGTGCTGCACGTTGCGCGCGAAACTGAAGCCGCTCGGGATCGAGATCAAGACCGTCTGGGGGCATGGCTATTATCTGCCGAAGGAGTCGCGGCAGATCATCGACAACGCAATGAGGGGACAGAGCGCAGCATGAATCCGCATTCGCTACAGAACATTTCGCTCAAGGACATGAAAACGCCGGCACAGAAGCTGGCCGAAATGGGCTGGATTGGCAGGCATGGTGGCTTCCCGGCGAAGGGAACGGCGCTGCCCGAGACGCAAGTCCCGGCCTGTCCGCGTGTCAAGGTGGCCGACCTGCCGGAAGGATTCCTGAAGCAAAACCATATTGATCATCTGGAGCAGAACCAGAAGATCAAATCCTGCTGCCGGCATCCCGAGAACCACGAGATCGAGGCGCGCAAGTCGCATCCTGACGAGGTGGCGCCCGACATTTACATTTTCTACTGCACTTGCGGGCGCAAACATCGGTTCTTCTGCGTCGGCAGGACGGACGAAAACCGCCCAGCCTGGGATGCTTCGTAAAAGGGTCATGGCAAGCAGTTCAATCGTCATCTTTTACGCTACCGGATCGAAGCAAATCAGGGGCGTGCTGGTTCCAGACAGCGATGAAGAGCTGAAAGCGTTGAATCCAAAGGCGCCGGCAGGCGAGACCATGCTGACGGTACCTGCATTCGTTTCGCCCCAACGGGGCATATTCGACCCGGCGAACAATCAATACGTGATCGACTGCGTTACCCAGGCGACGGGCATGACGCCTCCTGATCCGTCCTGCGCTGTTGTCGATGCCAACGGCGTGGTTGAAGCGGTTATAGCGGCGGACGAAACGCTCGATGCGCTGCCGGGCAAAACACTGGTTCAAGCCTATTCGCCGGAAATCGTTCGCGGCTGCACTTACGACGGGCGCACAAAACAGTTCACGGTGCCGGAGCAGGTTTTCCCGGCCACGACTGATCGACAGGGCCAGCCCGTTCCAGAAAGAATTGTTCCGGCGAAGCTACTGACGCGCGCTGTGGCTGATGGCAAAGTTTTATAAAACATCCGGTACGACGCTTGATTTCTCAAGCATCGGCGGGACGCCATCAAACATCGAAAGCATTGGCGGCGGCGGTGGCGGTTCTAGTGCTAACGTAGGTTCAAATAACGCCGTTGGTGGTGGCGGTGGGGCTTATGCAACACTCGCTGCGGTACCGACCGGGACACAGAACTGTCAGGTCGGCGGCGGTGGTGGCGCAAACACTGCGGGCACTGATACTTGGTGCCGTATTGACGGCGGCGCGGCTTCTGCCCCGGCGAACAGTTCGCAGGGCATTCTTGCCAAGGCCGGTGCCGGCGGCGTTGTCGGCGCTGCCAATGGTGGCGCTGGCGGTGCGGCAGCATCCTGCATCCCGACCACGGGCGCCTTCGCAGGCGGCCTTGGCGGCGGCACTTTAGATACGGGTTTCGGTGCCGGTGGTGGCGGTGGTGCTGGCGGTCCCGGAGGTACGGGCGGCGCTGGTGCAAAGGACACGACGACCTCGGCCGGCACGGGCGGCTCGGGCGGCGGCGCAAACGGCGGCGGCGGCGCTGGTACTGCGGCAACCGGCTCTGCCACGACCGGCGGCAAGGGCGGCAACTCGATCACATCCGGCGCGCAGACCGGAACGACTGGCCCGAACGGCGGCACGACAGGTAATCCTGGTGGCACTGGTTCAAGCGGAACTGGTGTCGGCGGCGGTGGCGGTGGTGGTGCAGCAGCAGGCGGCAACGGTGCAGTCGGCGGCGAGTGGGATTCGACGCACGGCGGCGGTGGTGGTGGTGGTGGTGGCGGCGGCAAAACAACATCGGGCACAGGCGGCAATGGCGGCACAGGCGGCCTCTATGGCGGCGGTGGCGGTGGTGCGGGCAACCCGAACGGCGGCACGGCGGGCACGGCGGGCAGCGGCGCGGCCGGCATCATTGTTGTCACGTATTCGGCCGCTAGCAACAAGACACTGGATGCGACCAGCGCGGGCTCCTATTCGATTACGGGCACCGATGCGACGCTGCGGATTAACCGGCCGATCGTGGCTGCGGCTGGTTCCTATGCCATTACAGGCACTGACGCGGGAGTAAAGCACGGCTGGAAAGTCCCGGCTGCGGCTGGGTCTTATGCCGTCACGGGAACGGCTGCAGGCGTTCTGCACGGATGGAAGGTCGGGGCCGGTGCAGGATCCTACGCCATTACGGGATCAAGCGTCACGCTGCAAATCAATCGGCCGCTGGTTGCGGCTGGCGGATCGTATGCGGTCACGGGCACTAACGCTGGTGTCATCCACGGCTGGAAGATCTCTGCGGGTGCGGGCTCTTATGCGCTATCCGGCACCGATGCCGGGCTGAAACATGGTTGGGTTCTGCCGGCTGGCGCGGGATCTTATGCGATCTCGGGCACGGCTGCGGGGCTGATCCACGGCCATCCGCTGGCGGCTCTGGGCGGTTCCTACGCCATTACAGGCACTGATGCGGCGCTTGTGGCGGGAAGTTCAAAGTCGCTCGCGGCGGACGCTGGATCGTACAGTATTACGGGTTCGGCTGCCGGGCTGCTCCATGCGTGGGTTCTGCCTGCCGGTGCCGGTTCGTATGCCCTGACGGGTACGGCAGCCGGTGTTCTGCACGGCTGGAAACTAAACGCGAGCGCTGGTTCCTACGCGCTGACGGGAACTGCGGCGTCGCTGCTGCACACCTGGAGAATAGCGGCCGGCGCCGGTTCCTATGCGCTGAACGGAACGGATGCGGTGCTTCGGCACAACTGGCTGCTTGCGGCGAGTGCCGGGTCATATGCACTGAGCGGCACGGCGGCCGGTTTGATCCACGGCCATCCGATTGCGGCTGGTTCTGGCGCGTACCTGATCAACGGCACCGATGCGACACTGACCGCGGGCGGTGTCGTGGGCACGGCTGTCGAACTTCATAATCATCCCTTCTTTGCTCCGGTGGGGCAAATGATGAGCGGCTACTAGTGGCCTGCTGCCCCGCCGGATTTTTGGCCGCAAGGTCCCCGGCGGGGTTTCTTTCAAGCAACAGCAATAAGCAAAGGACCAAACTGAAATGACTGACTATCTTCATTCGATCTACGGCCGGACCCTCGGCGTGGACAAGGATGGCAATTTCTACGTCGCCGGCAACGTCATCACCAAGAATAACACCACGGCACCCGTGAGCGGCGCCACGGTGACGACCGAGACGAGCGGCGCGACTCTCTCCAACTCCGGCGTCAGCGTCCTGTCGTCCTCGCCTGTGAGCTACACGCTGGCCGATCCGGTTGCCGGCGTGCGCAAGACGATTACTGCGGTCAACCCGACGACCGCCACGGGACGCTTCGTGCAGACTTCGACGGCCGGCGGCGTGACGATCGGCTCTTCGGGCGGCTTCAACAAGTGGAGTTCGACCGCGGCGCAGACCATCGAACTGATCGGCATTTCGACTTCGGTCTATCAGGTCGTGTCCAACACCGTGCAGTCGTCGCTTGCGACCTCTGTCGGCGCGTTTAGTACGATCTAAGAGGTGGCATTTGGTTGGAGCAAAAAAGGCGGCAAAGCCGCAAGATGCGCAGCAAAAGCCGCGCAAGATAGCAATCGTTGGAGCGGCCCCTTCGTCTCGTGATCTGGCTCCCTACGGGGACAAGGATTGGGAAATCTGGGGCTGCTCTCCATCGTTCCGGGACAAGACGCCCCGGATTGATGTCTGGTTTGAGTTGCATTCGATCGCGTTCCTGACCTCGGTCCGCCAAAAGAAATGGGCGGGTGAGGTTTGGGATCCTATTTCCGGTGACGGGCATTATCTCGCCTGGTTGCGGGAGGCGAAGTGCAAGATCTTCATGCACGACAACAGCCTGATTCCGAATGCTGTGCCGTTCCCACTTGATGAGGTTAAGGCCAAGGTCGGCGGATCGTTTCTGACCTCCTCGATTTCCATCATGCTCGCCTATGCGTGTTACCTGCATGATCAGGGCGAAGCGATAGAAGTCGGCATCTGGGGCGTCGATATGACGGCGACCTCGGAATACGAGTATGAGCGGCCGGGCTGCCAGTACTGGATCGAGAAGGCCCGCGACCGCGGCATCAAGGTTTTTATTCCGCGCGAAAGCGACCTTGATATTCCCTGTCCGGTCTATGGCTTCGATGACGCCAAGCCGGAAGCGACCAAGGCGTGGGTTCATACGCTGGAGATGATGGACCGCAAGACGGGCATCGAGCAGGAACTGGGGCAGATCGACGCGCGCAAGGCGCAGTTGCTTCACGAGCATGCGTTTCTGAGTGGTGCGATCGAGCAGGCAACGCATATGCGCCGGACGTTCATGGCGTGGTCGGGGCCGGATACGAGGTATGCATGATGGAACTGTTTTTCACACGACGTAACGGATTTTCATGAAAGTCCCCGGCCCGGTAGCAACGGCTGACGATCCCGAGGGGGCGTTTGGGATTGAGCCGATCCCGTTCAACAGCGACGACCCGCTCAACATTGACGCGCCGGGCGGTCAACAGGGCGATAGCTTTGATGAGTTGGTGGCGCAGATTGAACTTGACGCGGCAGATCAGACTGCGTTCGCGAAGGCGTTGGCTGACCCGCCTGAACCAAACGAAAATCTTAAGCGGTTGATGACCATTTCCGACGCCTATGTTGCTGACATTGATGCGGACGGCAAGCCGATTTGGCGTCAGGTGCTGTTCTGGCGCGATGGCAAGTGGGTTGAGCCGACGGCTCTTTAATGCTCCTCGATGAAATAACCGCGCGCCTCACCGAACTACCCGAGGCGCAGCGGAAGGAGATCAAGCAGACCGTTCTCAAGCAAACGGCTAAGTTCAAGTGGATCCCGAACGAGGGTCCGCAAACCGAAGCCTACTACTGCCCCGCCGACGTTCTCCTCTACGGCGGCCAGGGTGGCGGTGGTAAGTCCGACCTCGGCCTTGGACTTGCGTTCACAGCCCATCGCCGCTCGCTGATATTGCGCCGGAAGTACGCCAATCTTAGCGGGTTGACGGAACGGGCGCTGCTCATCAACGGCTCGCGCAACGGCTTCAACGGCTCGCCGCCGCCGCTGCTTCGAACCGACGACGGGCGCTACATTCAATTCGCCGGCAACCAGCATGCGGGCGACGAGCAGGATTGGCAGGGCCATCCGTTCGACCTGAAGTTCTTTGACGAGGCGACACAGTTTCTCGAAAGCCAGGTCCGGTTTCATCTGGGCTGGTTGCGAACGACCGACAAGGGTCAACGAGTGCGGGCGGTGCTCGGCACCAACCCGCCGGTCGACGCAGATGGCGATTGGATCGTGGGCATGTTCCGGCCTTGGCTGGATATCACCCACCACAACCCGGCCAAGCATGGCGAACTGCGCTGGTTCGTTACGGCGCCGGATGGCTCCGACCTCGAGGTTGACGGTCCTGAGCCGGTGCAGTTGCCGGGAGCAAAAGACCCATCAACGCCGATGTCGCGGACGTTCATCCCGGCGGCGCTGAAAGACAACCCGTTCCTGGTGGACACGGGATATCAGGCCAAGCTCGACGGCCTGCCGGAGCCGCTGCGGTCCGCGGTGCGTGACGGCAACTTCATGGCTGCGCGCGGCGACGCCGATTTTCAGGTGATCCCGACACAATGGATCATCGAGGCGCAAGCGCGCTGGAAGGCTGACGGCTTCAAGGACTACGCCATGACGGCGATGGCCTTTGATCCGGCCGGAGGCGGGCGGGACGCGGCAGAGCTCTGCTGGCGGCACGGCGGCTGGTATGCCCCGTTCGTGTCTGAGAAGGGCGAGGAGACGGCTGATGGCTCGCGATCTGCTGGGACCATTATTACCCATCGTCGTGACAACGCTCCTGTTATCGTTGATGTGGGCGGTGGCTACGGTGGTTCTGTCACACTGAGACTGACCGACAACGCCATTTCGCACGTCAAGTTCAACGGCGCGGGCGGTTCGACCAGGACCACCAAAGACGGTTCTCTTCGGTTCAAGAACAAGCGAGCGGAAGCGTGGTGGAAGTTCCGGGAAGAGTTAGACCCGGACCAGGAAGGCGGCTCGGCTATTTGCTTGCCGCCCGATCCTGAGTTGAGGGCCGACCTCGCCGCGCCGACGTTCGAAATGACCACGAACGGCATCCTGATCGAAAGCAAGGAAGACTTGCGCAAGCGGCTCGGCCGATCACCCGGCAAGGGTGACGCGGCGGTCATGTGCCTGTCGAGCGGGAATGACGCGGTGAAACGAAATCTGGGCGGCCGAAACGGACGCGCCCTGCCAAGGATTGTAATGGGACATCAAAGCATGAGGCGGGCACGATGAGCGGATTATTCAACCCGCCAAAGCCGCAGCCGGTGACGATCGTGCAGCAAGCGCCGCCCCCGGTCCCTGCGCCGACGCCGCCGCCAAAACTTCCGACGATCGATGACCAGCAAGTGGCTCAGGAACGCGCCGCCAACCTTCAGCGCATTGCGAGGGAGCGTGGCCGCACGTCGACCATCCTGACGAACCCGCGCTCGCGCCAGAGCAATCCGTCGCCCGACGACTACGGAAGCAAGACGCTTTGAAGCAGCGTGCGAGAGAGCTGACGGAACAGGGGGACGCCCTATTCTCCAAGCGACAATCCATCATGTCGCTATGGCAGGAGACGGCTTCCAACTTCTATCCTGAGCGGGCTGACTTCACGGCCAAGCGCGTGCTGGGGGAAGACTTCGCCGCCAACCTGATGACCGGCTATCCCGCGATGTGCCGGCGCGACCTCGCCAACCAGTTCGCGGCCATGCTTCGCCCGCGTGGCAAGCAGTGGTTCGGCTTGATGCTGGGCGACGAGGATCTTGACGAGGATACCTCGGTCAAGGCGTGGCTCGAAGACAAGGCCAAGGTCATGCACAAGGCCATGTATGACATGCCGGCGCGGTTTACCCGCGCAACGACCGAGGGCGACCACGATTTCGCCGCGTTCGGGCAGTGCGTGATTACGGTCGAGCCAAACAATAATCGTGACGGTCTGCTTTATCGCTGCTGGCATTTGCGTGATGTGGCGTGGGCCGAAAACGCGGAATGCGAGATCGACAAGATTCATCGACGGTGGAAGCTGTCGGCGCGCGGCATCAAGTTCCTGTTCCCGAAAACGGCGGGCTCCAAGATCGAGCAGGCACTGAAGAAAGAGCCGGATCGGGAGTTCGAGTGCCGGCATATTATCGTGCCGTCGAACGAATACGATCTCGACAAGAAGATAAGCAAGGAGCGTTTCCCGTTCGTGTCGATCTATATCGACAAGGACAACGATACGATCCTTGAAGAGGTTCCGCTTCCTGAACATCCCTATGTGATTCCGCGCTGGCAGACGGTTTCGGGCTCGCAGTATGCCCACAGCCCGGCGACGGTCATTGCCTTGCCGGATGCGCGGCTTTTGCAACAGATCACGCTGACGCTGCTCGAGGCCGGCGAGAAGGCGGTCAATCCGCCGTTGATCGCGCAGGATGGCGTGATTACGCGGGACGACGTGCAGGTGTTCGCGGGCGGCCTGACCTATGTCGACCGAGACTATGACGAGCGCTTGGGCGACGCCATCAAGGCGCTGGAGATCGGCGCCAAGGGCGGGTTGGCGTTCGGCGAGAACATTGTCGACCGCTATCAGGCGCTGATTAAAGAGGCGTTCTATCTCAACAAGATCACCTTGCCCGAACCCGGCAAGGACATGACGGCCTATGAAACCCGCCAGCGTGTCGAGGAATACGTGCGCTCCGCTCTGCCGCTCTTCGAGCCAATGGAGATGGAATACAACGGGGCGCTCTGCGAGAAGACCTTCAATGTGCTTCTGCGTCACGGCGCCTTCGGGCCGGTCGACGGCATGCCCGAGGTTCTGTCCGGGCAGGACATCAAGTTCAAGTTCGAAAGCCCGCTCCAGGTTGCGGCGGACAGGGACAAGGTGGTTGCGTTCCAGGAAGTCTCCCAGTTGCTCGCGATTGCCTCGCAGATCGACCAGCAGGCTCCGGTGGAGCTCGATATCCGGAAAGCCTTCCGCGACGCCGTTCTTGGCGCACAGGCTCCCGCCGACTGGGTTGTGCCCGACAAGCAGGCGCTACAGACGCGGGCAGGTATCGCCAAGCAACAGCAGATGGAAAAGATGGCGCAGACGGTTGCGGCCGGGGCGCATGTCGCCAATCAGGTTGGGCAGGCTGCACAGAGCTTGCAAGGTGCCGGACTGGTGCCGCAGGCTGGCACGGCGGCTCCGCTCGAGGGGGCGCCTGCGTGATTGAGTTTGCGGTTGGGCTGGTGGTGTGTTGGCTTCTCTACGAAATTTCCGCCGCGCTTCACCGCATTGCCAAGGCCATTGAAAGGCTGTCGGAAGAGTGAAGCAGCCCAAGGCCGCCAAGAGCGAATCCTGGAAGCCATCCGATTACAGCAAGTCCGACGTGTTCGCGCTCAAGGCATTGGCCGCGGGCAACGCAAACGACCATCAGCAAAAGCAGGCGCTGCGGTGGATCATCAACCAAGCCTGCGGCACTTACGACCTTTCATTCCGTCCCGAAAGTGAGCGTGCAACCTGTCTTGCCGAAGGCAAGCGGTTTGTCGGGCTTCAGATCGTCAAGCTTCTGAACCTGACGGGGACAGCGCTCGATATGCTCAAGGATTAATATGGCAGACGAGACTGCGACGACTGAGACCACTGCGACCACGACCGCCACCGATACGACCGCCACCACTGCGGCGGCCACGACGACCACGACCGAGACCGGCGGCACGACCATTGTCGACGGCGCGGCAACCGAAAAGCCGGTCGCGTCTCCCGCCACATGGCCCGAAGACTGGCGCGCGAAGCTTGCCGGCGAAGACAAGAATTACCTGAAGACGCTGGATCGCTTTGCAGATCCGGCCGCACTCGCCAAAGCCTACCGCGAGCTCAATGCCAAGTTCTCCTCCGGAGAATACAAGCGCAACGCCCCTCCGGGCAAGGACGCCACTCCCGAAGACCTCGCCGCATGGCGCAAGGAACAGGGCATCCCCGAGAAGCCCGACGACTACAAGATCACCCCGCCGGCCGGGTTCGTGTTCGGTGACGCCGACAAGCCGATCCTTGACAGCCTGAAAGCCTATGGCGTTGCCAACGGCCTTACCAACGATGCCATGAACAAGGTCACAAGCTGGTGGGCTTCCGAGCAGGAGGGCATCCTCGCCCGTCAGTCCGAGGAGGACTCGGCGTTCAAACAGAAGGCCGAAGACGTTCTTCGCACCGAATGGGGACCGGAGTTCCGGCGCAATGTCAACGCTGCCAAGTCGCTGCTCGCGACGGCGCCGGAAGGCATTGCTGACCGACTGGTCGCGGGCCGCACGGCGGACGGCAGGCTGATCGGTGACGATCCGGCTATTCTGCAATGGCTCGCCCAACTCTCGCGCGAAATGAATCCCGCGGCGTCTCTTGTACCGGCCGGGACCGACAACGCGCCGAAGGCCATTGATGATGAGATCAAACAGATCGAAAGCCTGATGGGCAAGCGCGATAGCGAATACTGGAAAGGACCGAAGGCGAACGATCTTCAGTCCCGGTACAGAGAACTGATTACCGCCCGCGAGAAGATGTCTTCCCGCGCGGCGTAATAACTCGCCCCTGAGTCCGACAACCCGTTTACGGCCCGGACAGACGAGGCACCAACCCACCAAAGCACAAGCCCCGCTAAACGAAGACGGCTCCGCTCTCATGAGCGGGAAACCCTGATGTCGTGCCTGCGGACAACCTCATGCGGCGGTTCATCCTCAATCAAAAGGTGGACCTATGTCCGATACTGCATTTATGACGCAGCTTTCCAGCACATTGGGATCCTAAGCTTAGAATTCCACGTGGACAAGTTGTCGCG
>JADMIO012726946.1_pt1 | contig 56408 bp, 54 predicted proteins | sample 8958161 | NCBI WGS metagenome assembly JADMIO01 (sample SAMN16585339, study PRJNA669376) | soil metagenome | isolation source: Crop rotation soil | place: USA: Cullars Rotation, Alabama | collected 2011
CTTTCCCCTGGCCGCCGCGGTCGCGGCCCTGGCCGATCCGGCGTCGCTGCCTTCCGCACGCGTGCTGCGCGAAATGCGGGAACAGTGCGGCGATTCCTACGTCCGCTTCGCGCTCACGCGATCCGCGGAGCACCGACGCCTGTTGCTGGAGGAGCCGCTGTCTGCGGCCGCCACCGCGGAGCACGAGCGCATGAGCCGGGAATCGCTCGTCGAGCAGGAGCGCATCGAAGCCGCCGACCCCCTGCCCTTCGAGACCTACCGGCAGCACTATCTCGCGCCGGAGAAGCTCCGCGTGTAGGTAGAAATCGCGACCGGTGAGGAAGGCACAGCCTGTCGTCACCGTCACTCCTCACTTCCTCACTTCCTCACTTCTTCACTTCATCAAAGCGATCGCCATGCTCATCGTCGACTCCCAGGTCCATATCTGGACGAGCGGAACGCCGGTCCATATCCACCGCCAGGTCAACGCGTATACGAAGGACGAGCTGCTCAGGGACATGGACGCCGCCGGCGTCAGCGCCGCCGTGCTGCATCCGCCCAGCTGGGACCCGCGGGCGAACGAGGTCGCGATCGCGGCGGCGCGCCAGCACCCGGACCGCTTCGCGGTGCTCGGGTTCTTCGACGTGAGCCGCCCGGAAACCCGGTCGCTGGTCGAGCGCTGGAGGGACCAGCCCGGCATGCTCGGCCTGCGCTTCGCGTTCCTGCGGCCGGGAGAGGAAAACTGGCTCACCGACGGCACGATCGACTGGCTGTGGGCGGCGGCGGAGCGTGCGGAGCTGCCGGTGGGATTGCTCGCCCCGAACCGCGCCAGGACGGTGGGCGAGATCGCGGCGAAGCATCCGCGGCTGCGGCTGCTGATCGACCACATGGCACGCCCGCGCGGCAGCCTCGACGCCGCGGGCTTTGCCGACCTGGACGATCTGCTGGCGCTCGCGAAATATCCCAACGTCGCGGTGAAGGCGAGCGGCGCGCCCAGCTATTCGAGCGAAGGCTACCCCTACCGCAACATCCACCCGCATCTCGAGCGGATCTTCGACGCCTACGGCCCCTCGCGCATGTTCTGGGGCACCGACGTGACGCGCATGCCCTGCTCGTACCGGCAGTGCGTAACGATGTTTACCGAGGAGCTGCCGTGGCTGAAGGGCCGCGACCTGGAGCTGGTGATGGGACGGGGGTTGTGCGAGTGGATAGGGTGGAGGCTCAAGGAAGGATGAAGGACAAAAAAGCCGCGCGACGCGCGGCTTTTTTGTCACGCCGTACCCGTCACGCCGTATCAGTCACCCGCCGCCGGCCGCGTCCGCGTCGCCGCCCACGAGCCGCTTGCACCACCCTTGACGCTGCCGTTCATGGACTCGCCGCTGACGCGGCCCGTGTACTCGGTGTTGCCGGCGGTGAACGTGATCTGCTCGCCCAGCACGCGGCCCTTCACCGGCGTGCTGCGGCCCTCCGAGGTCAGCGTCCCCGAGAGCACCTGGAACTTCTGGTCGAGGTTGAGCTCGCCCTGCTGCAGGCGCCACGTGCCCGCGACCTTGGCCGGCACGATGAACAGATGCGTGGTGCACCAGCTCCCGCATTCGCCGTCGGCGCGCGAGGTCTCGTCCGGGCTCCAGCCGTCGATCCCGAAGCCGTTCAACACGATGCGGCTGCCCGGCTTCAGCTCCAGGAACTTCGGCGCGAGGCGGTTCAGGTTTTCGGTGAGGAGAAACAGCGCAAGCACGTTGGCTTTCGAGATGTCGGCCTCGTACATGTCGCCTTGCACGAACTGGGCCTTGTCCGATACGCCCTCGTTAGCGGCTTTGCGCCGCGACAGCTCGACCATGTCGGGGTTGTATTCCACCCCCAGCGCCCGCGCGCCGCGCTTGGCGGCGGCGATCACGTTGCGGCCGTCGCCGGAGCCCAGGTCCATGACGAAGTCCTGCGGCGTCACCTTCGCCATGTCGAGCATCTTCTGAACGGTGGCGTCGGGTGTCGGCACCCAAACGACGTCCTTGCCTTCCTGGCCGACGACCGGCTCGTAGGGCTTGTCGGTCTGGGCGAACGCCGCACCTGCGGCCACCGAGACCCAGCACATTGCCAACAGCGATTGAATGGCGCGACGCGAGATATCCAAGGGTGTTCTCCTACGGTGACAGGTGAATTTCGCCTGCAGCCCGGATCGTAGCAGGAAGGAATCGCGGCGCGAAGTCCGCCGCCGGGGCGGTACCCGGGGCCGAAGGCGGGTCGGGCACCGCGGGACAACCGGCCGAAACGACGACTGTTTCGTGCCGGCGCGGCCTGTGCCCGTCCCGCCCACCCACGTTGTCACGCGCACAAGTTGCGCGTACCCTGCCCCAAGGGGGGATCTCGCTCACCAACCCGGAGGAAATACGATGGCATACCTGAACCAGATATTGTTCCTGGTGGCACTGGTCGCGTTCATGGGCTGGGTGCTGACCAGACGCTACTACAGTGCCGATCTCGACCGGCACAAGGCGAGCGAGCCGCCGACGGACGCCCAGATCCGGTGGCATATCTGGAACATGCGCCGGGACATTTCCGTGATCGCGGTCACCAATTTCGGGATCATGCTGGTGCTCATCTTCGCGCTCGTGCTCAAGCTCTGACGCAGGGCCTGCCGGTGACGCGGCACCCCTCCCCGGAGCAGCGCTTGACAGGGCTCCCGGGGAGGTGGAAGCTTTGCGGAATTTCCCATTCTTTACGCAGTGTTAGGGGAGAACCCACCCAGATGCCAACCATCAAAGCATGCATTGCGCTCACCCTCGCGCTCGCGCTCACCGCCTGCGCGACCAGGCTGGGACGCAATTTCGACGAGAGCTATGCCCAGGAAATCAAGCCGGGCGAGACCACCAAGACGCAGGTGATGGAAAAGCTCGGGCGGCCGCCGCTGCAGCGCACGTCGGCAGACGAGGAAACCTGGACCTACGCCTACTACAGAGGCGGCGGCGTCGGAAGCTGGTTCTTCCTCAACGACCAGGAACTGCAGGAAGGCACGGGCCAGCAAAAGCGCCTTGTCGTGGTGTTCAAGGGCGACGTCGTCAAATCCTCGAAGTACACGCAGGAAATCCCGCAGAAATAGAGATGTGCCGGCTCGCCCGGCACATTTCTCACCACATCGCTTTCAGCGCCGCCGCCACGTCCACCCGCGGCGCGGCGCGCTCGGGCGCGCCGGCCGTATCGACACCCGGCCAGGCGACTTCCTCCGTGCAGGCGAGCACCGCGCGCGTCAGGAACCTGCTGCGGGCCCCGTAGACGTGCCGGTCGCCGCCACGCGCCTGCTGCGTGAGGTAGTACTTGAGGGGCGCCATGAGGTGGAGATCGGTCTTTGCGCGCGTCATCGCCACGTAGAGGAGCCGCCGCTCCTCCTCGATCAGCTCGGTGCGTCCGGTCGAGAACTCGGACGGAAAGCTGCCGTCCGAGACGTTGAGCACGTAGACCGCGTCCCACTCCTGGCCTTTCGCCGAGTGCACGGTCGATAGCACGAGCCAGTCTTCGTCCAGGTACGGCGTCCCCGACAAGTCGCCGGTCGCCTGCGGCGGATCGAGGGCGAGCTCGGTCAGGAACTGCTCGCGCGTGGCGAACTGCTGCGCGATACGCTCGAGCTGGACGAGATCGGCAGCGCGCACCTGCGCCGCGTCGTAGATGCGCTCCAGGTGCGGCGCGTACCACTCGCGCACGCGTGCAAGCTGTCCCTGCCACGGCCCGTCGGGAGCGCCGAGCGCAGCCATCAGACCGGCGAACGGGCCCCAATCTTCCGTGCCTATCGCCGGCCTGGCTTCCGCGAGCGTCGTCCACGCCCACCCGCCGGCTTCGAACCGCGTGTAGATGCGGTCGGCCCATCCCGGGCCTACGCCCGGCAGGAGCTGAAGCGCGCGAAACGCCGCGACGCGGTTCTTCGGGTTGTCGGCCCAGCGCAGCATCGCGAGGAGGTCCTTCACGTGCGCCGCTTCGAGAAACTTGAGGCCGCCGTATTTTACGTAGGGAATGTTCCTGCGCACGAGCTCGAGCTCCAGTCCATCGGAATGGTGGGAGCTGCGAAAGAGGACCGCCTGGCGCTTCAGCGCAATTCCGCGCTCGCGCGCTTCCAGCACCCGCGCGACGACGTACTGCGCCTGCCCCTGGTCATCGGCCACGGTCACGTAGCGCGGGCGGGGACCCTGTCCACGTACTGCCCGCAGCACTTTGCGGTACTGCCGCGCGCTCTCGACGATCAGCGTGTTCGCCGCGTCCAGCACCGCCTGCGAGGACCGGTAGTTCTCCTCGAGCGTCACGACGGCCGCCGGCGGCGCGTAGCGCCCGGGAAACGACAGGATGTTCTCCACCGTGGCCGCCCGGAACGAGTAGATCGACTGGGCGTCGTCGCCCACGACCGTCACCCCGGCGCCGTCCGGGCGCAGCGCCAGCAATATCTCCGCCTGGAGCACGTTCGTGTCCTGGTACTCGTCGACCAGGATGTGATCGAACTCACCGCCGATCTCGCGCGCGAGCCCGTCGTCCGCCACCATCGCGTGCCAGTAAAGGAGCAGGTCGTCGTAGTCGAGCGCCTGGATCGCGAGCTTGCGCTCGACGTACGCGCGATAGAGGCGCGTCAGCTCGCCTTCCCACTCCGCGCACCACGGAAAGAGCTGCGCGAGCGTGTCGGAGAGCGCGCCGCGAGTGTTCACACGGTGCGAGTAGATCGCGAGGCAGGTGTCCTTGCGCGGGAAGCGCTTCTCGGCCGTGGAAAATCCCAGCTCGTGGCGCACGACGTCCATCAAGTCGGCGGCATCGCCCCGATCGAGCACGCTGAAGCTCGTATCGAGCCCGACCCGCCCGCAGTGGCGGCGGATCAGGCGGTTGGCGACCGAGTGGAAGGTTCCCGACCAGGGGAGCCGGATGGCTTCCGGGGCCGCCCCTCCGCCGGCGTTGCGCTCCCCGAGCGCGACCGCAACGATACGCTGCGTGCGGCGGATCATCTCGGCCGCCGCGCGCCGGCTGAACGTGAGGAGCAGGATACGCGCCGGCGCTACGCCTTCGAGCACGAGGTGCGCGACACGGTGCGCGAGGGTGCTGGTCTTGCCGGTGCCTGCGCCGGCGATGATGAGCAGCGGGCCCGCGCGAAATGCGCCGTCGCCACCCCGCTCGCCGTGGCGCGCCGCCCTCAGCTGGGCGGGATTCAGGCGATCGAAGGCAGTCGCGGTCGTCATCAACCGGACTATAAGCGATACCTGTATATACTTCCAGCCTCTGCCGCGCGGGGCTGGAAGCAATGCGTGACTCGTGATTTTTTAGTGGTGAGTGGTGAGTGGTGACTACACCGGGCCGGACCGCACCGCGGGAAACCAATCACTCATCGCGAATCACCAGTCACGCCCTTTCGACGCATCGGCTCAATCGATGCGCACGCCGGCGGCCTTCACGATCTTCCCGTTCTCGTCGAACTCCTTGCGGATGCGGCGGGCAAAATCTTCAGGGGTGCCGCCCACCGCCTCGGCGCCCTGCGCCTCCAGCTTCGAGCGCAGCGCGGGCGAACGCACGGCCGTCGCCATCACCGCGTTCAGCCGGGCGAGGATTTTCGGCGGGGTCCTGGCCGGTGCGAGCATGCCCAGCCAGCTGCCGGATTCATAGCCCGGCACGCCGGCCTCCGTGATCGTCGGAACCTCGGGGAGCAGCGGCGAGCGCTGAGCGCCCGCCACGCCGAGCGCGCGCACACGCCCGCTTTTCACGTGCGGCATGATCGGCGGTATCGAGTTCATCGTGACGCTCACGCGTCCCGCGAGCAGGTCCGTTACCGCCTGCGGCGCGCCCTTGTACGGCACGTGATTGAAATTCACCCCCGCCATGCTCTTGAAGAGCTCCATCGCGAGGTGGTTGGCGGTGCCGTTGCCGGCCGACGAATAGTCGAGCTTCCCGGGCTCGGCCTTCGCGAGCGCGACCAGGTCCTTCACGGTCTTCGCCGGCACGGATGAATGCACGAGCAGCAGGAATGGCCCCGTGCAGACCATGCCGATGGGTGCGAAATCCCGGAACGGGTCGTACGGGACCTTCTTCGAGAGATGCGGCAGGATGGTCAGCGCGCCGGGGCTCGCCAGGAACAGCGTGTAGCCGTCCGGCACGGCGTGCGCGGCCATCTCGGCCCCGATCAATCCCCCCGCGCCGCCGCGATTGTCCATGACGAACTGCTGCCCCAGTTGCTCGGACATGGAAGGCGCGACGAGGCGCGCGAGCACGTCCGGCGTGCCGCCCGCCGGCACCGGCAGGATCACCCGGATCGGCCGGTCGGGATAGCTCTGGCCGGCAGCCAGGGCCGGCAGGAGTACGAACGTAACCGCTGCAAGGATACGGTGTAGCCGCTTCATCCTGCCTCCTCGTTTTTTTGATGTGGGTCAGTCTACAGGACGGCAAGGACGTGATGAAGTGAAGCGGTGAGGAAGCGAGGGAAGACGTTCCTCACCAGCGATCGTGCCGTTACCGCGTCAGCTCGTCACTTCGTCCCCGGCGCAGAGCGCCTGGCCACCTGCCGCGCCGGGACGACGCCGAGCAGCGCCACCAGTCCCAGGCTCGCGAAAGCGCAGCCCCACGCGAGCCCCGCGCCGCGCCCGCCGGCGAGGTCCAGCACGAAACCGAACACCGTCGGCGAGATGCAGCCCATGCCGAAGCCGGTGAGCGCGTGCAGGCTGATGGTGGCGCCGCGGTACTCCGGCTCGGAGGCGGGGACCAGGCCGCCGTTGATGGCGCCCGCATCCATGGTCACGAAGAACATGTGCACGGCCGCGAAAACAAGGAGCGCCGTCCACGGCAGCCCCGCGAGGAATCCGATAGCGCAACTCAGCACGGCCGACACCGCCGGCGCGACAATCAACACCCGTGCCCGGCCGAAGCGCAGCGAGAGCTCGTTGCCGAGGATGCTCGCGAGCGGCCCGAAGAGATACAGAACCGCCACGGTGAGCGCGACGGAGGCAGGCACGCCGCCGCGACCGGCCTGCTGTCCAGCGGCAAACGTGAGGAACGCGACCAGCCACGCGCGCGCGCCGTGCAGCTCCCACGAGTGCATCGCGGTGCACAGGAGGTAGGGTCTCACGGCGGCGTTGCGCAGCACGGGACGGTAGTCGAGCAGCGGGGGACGCGCGGCCGGCCGCGGCCGCGCGGGCTCGAACGTCGCAAGGATGATCGCGGTCGCGACGAGCGAGCCGGCGCTCGCGACCACGAACGCGGCGCGCCAGCCGAACGCGCTCGCGACCGCGCCGCACAGCATCATCGAGACGCTCGCGCCGATGCCGAAGGTGCCGCCGTGCCAGGCCGCGGCGCGCGTCTGCCACATGCCCTGCACGCGGTCCGTGAGCCCCTTCATGCCGGAAATGTAGCTGCCGGCAAGCCCGAAGCCGATCAGGATCTGGCAGGCTAGCGCCGACCAGAACCCGCTCGCCAGCAGGGCAAAGCCGAGAGCGCCCGCCGCCGCAACGAGCGCGGAGCCGGCGTAGACCCGGCGCGCATCGACGCGGTCGGTGAGCGGCCCGAGCAGGGCGACGCCGACCATGTAGCCGCCAAGCACGATGCCGCCGATCAGACCGGCCTGCGCGTTGTTGAGGCCGAATTCCGGTGCGAGCACGGGAAGCAGCGTCACGAACGCCGAGAAAGCCGTCATGCACAGCGCTTCGGCGACGCAGACCCTGACGATGAGGCGCGCGGGCGTAGTCAAGACGGGTGAACCGTGAACTCCTTCACTGCTTCACCGGCCTTCAATCCGCCTTGATGCCGGCCGCCCTGATGATCTTGGCCCACTTCACCTGCTCGGACTTGATGAGCGCGGTGAATTCCCCGGGCGTGCTGCCGACCACGTCCAGGCCTTGACTCAGCAGGCGCTCCTTCGTATCCGGATCGGCGAGCACTTTCACGAGCTCGCTGTGCAGGCGCGCGACGATCGGCTTCGGTGTCTTGATCGGCACGAGTATGCTGTGCAGGCTCACCGTCTCGAAGCCGGGATACCCGGACTCTGCGATCGTCGGCAGGTCGGGCGCGACGCGCGAGCGCTTGGCGCTGGTGACGGCAAGCGCCCGCAGGCGACCGGCTTTCACGTGCGGCAGGGTGGGCGGCATGGAGGCCATCATCAACTGCACCTGTCCGCCCAGTAGCGCAGTGAGCGCGGGGCCCGTGCCCTTGAACGGGATGTGCACGATCTGGAGATCCGCCGTGCTCTTGAACAGCTCCACCGCGAGGTGATTGATGGTGCCCGCACCGCCCGAGGCGTAGTTGAATTGCCCGGGCTTCGCCTTGACCAGCGCCACGAACTCCTTGACCGAGCTCGCCTGTACCGAGGGATGGAGCACCAGCACCTGGGAGCCGGAGGTGAGCTGCGTGATCGGCTGGAAGTCGCGCAGCACGTCGTAACCCAGGTTGTCGTACAGGACCGGGTTGTTGATGAGACAGCCGCCCGCGCCCAGGAGCAGGGTATAACCGTCGGGCACCGACTTTGCCGCCAGCTCGCATCCGACATTGCCGCCGGCCCCGCCGCGGTTGTCCGCCACGACGGACTGCCCGAGGTTCTCGCCGAGCTTCGCGGCGACGAGGCGCGCGATGATGTCGCTGGGGCCGCCCGGCGATTGCGGCACGATCAGGCGTATCGGCCTCGTCGGATAACCCGGCGAGCTCTGGGCAGCCGCTGCGGCTTGCAATCCGATCGAGACCGCGGCGACGAGCGTCACGGCCATTCCTGAAATGTGGACCTTTGTCATCACGTTTCCCGGCAGCGATTCGGCAGCCTGAAGAATACGCGATTCCCGGCGCTGCGGGATGCAGAAGTCCGCGGGTTGTCGCCCTGCTCGCGACGTCGTCGGCCGCCCTCGCCCGCGCGCAGGCTCAACCGGGTCGGCCGGCCGGCGGTACTGCCCCGGGCTTGGGTTCTCGCCTCGCCAGTGTGATGCGCGGAATCCGGCTCGCCGTGTAGGCGCCGAGCGCGGCGACCGCGGCGGCAAACAGAAACCCGCGGTGAAACGCCCGCACCACGACTTCGACATCGGCGCTGCTCGCCCGGTGGAGGAGCGATTGTCCGTCGACTTGCGGCACCATGCTGAACAGGAGCGCGCCGAAGAGCGCCGCACCGGCCGCTCCTCCGGTCGAGCGCGCCAGCGAAGTCATCGCGGTGACGGCGCCCAGCCGCGCGCGTCCCGCGACCGTCTGCACCACGACCTGGTTCACCGGCATCACCGTGCCCAGCCCCAGCCCCGTCATGAACCCGAGCCCGATCACGATACCCAGGTGCGGCGGCAACAACCCGAGCAGCATGAGCGCAATCGCGGTGATCGCCATCCCGACCATCGGGATGCGCTGCGTCTCGCCGGTACGGCGCACGATCCGCGAGGCGACCATCGCTGCCGAGATCTGGCCCGCGCTGACCGGGAGGAGCAGCAAGCCGGCGATGTCCGCGCTCACCCGGTGGCCGAGCTGGAGATAGACCGGGAGGAAGAACACCACCGCGAACAGGCATGCGGCGAACAACGCCACCAGGACCGCAGAGAGCGCGATCGTGCGCTCGTGCAGCAGGTCCACCGGCAGGAACGGCGACTCGTGGCGGCGCTCGTGCCAGATCAGCGACGTAAGCGTGACCGCGGCCAGCCCGAACAGCGCCAGGCTCGTCGCGGAGCCCCATTCGAAGCGGTGGCCGCCGGACGTGAGCCAGAACAGGGTCGCGAGCGCACCGATGGCGAAGAGCACGTGTCCGGGCACGTCGGGCCGGCCCGCCGGGCGGGCGTGACGCTCGCCGCGCGGCAGCTTCGAAAGACGCCACGCCGCGATCGCCGCGAAGGGAAGATTGGCGAAGAACAGCCAGCGCCAGTTGAAGTGCGCCACGACGAGCCCGCCGATCACCGGCCCGCCGATGCTCGCCGTCGTGAACATGAGCGCGAAATAGCCCTGAAAGCGCACCCGCTCGAGCGGCGGCACCAGCTCGCCGATGAGCGCTTGCGAGAGCACCATGAGGCCGCCGCCGCCCAGCCCCTGCAGCACCCGCCCGGCGATGAGCTGCGGCAGCGATTGAGACGCGCCGCATACGAGCGAGCCCAGCGTAAAGGCGCCCAGGGCGACGAGCAGCATCCTGCGCCGGCCGTGCGCGTCGCCGAGCCGCCCGTAGACCGGGGCGATCACCGCCGCGGAAAGGAGGTAGGCGACCATGATCCACGACACGTCGCGCAGCCCGCCCAGGCTCGCCGAGATCGCCGGGGTCGCCGTCGAGAGCAGCGTCTGGTCCACCGCCGCCATGAACATCGGCAGGAATACGGCCGCGAAAAGATTGAGGAACTGCTGGCGCGTCACCGGGCCGGGCGCGCGGGCAGCGGAAGGGTCGATGTCGGCGGTCATCACGTCAGGATGGATGCGGCGGGGGCGCGAAACGCCGCCCGCCCCAGGTGAGACCGGCGGCTGTGACAACGATTCACTGCGGGACCGGCTCTAGTCGCCCAGGATCCAACGCCCGGTCCGCAGGGCGGCCCGGGCTTCCTTCCAGTCCGGCATCGCCTGCGCGAGCAGCCCGTAGAACCGCGCGCCGTGGTCGGGGTGCTCGAGATGGCAAAGCTCGTGCGCCACCACCAGCTCGATGCAGGCGAGCGGCGCCCGGATCAGGTCCACGTTGAGACACATGCGCCCGCGCGGCGACATGCTGCCCCAGCGGCGCCTCATCGTCTTCAGCACGAGGGCGGGCAATGCGTGGCCGCGGCCTTCGAAGAACGCGGCGTGACGCTTGCGCAGCACGGCGTGGAACACGGTGCTCGCCTGCCCGAAGTACCACGCGTGCAGCAGCGCGCGCACGCTGTCGGGCCCGGCCGCGGACGACACCACGATGTGTCCGTCCGCAAGCTCCACGCCGTCCGTCACCCCGTGCACCACCTCGAGCGGGTACTGCGAGCCGAGATAGCTGTGCGCCTCGCCGCTCACGTAGCGGAGCGGCGGTGCAAGCGGCCCGTGCCGGCGAAAGCGCTCGAGCTGCCGGGCTATCCACCGGGCGCGGTGGCCGACCCACGCGACGACGGCCTCGTGACTGTAACGCGCGGGCACGCGCACCAGGACGCGCAGATCGCGATGCACTTCGATGCTCACCGTCCTGCGGCGCGGGCTGTGGAGGATCTCGTAGTGGATCGGCTCCACGCCGTAGCGCAGCAGCCCGGATAGCTTGCCCATGGCGGAATGGTACCGCGCCGCGCGCCGGCCGTACAGGCCGTGGCATCGCCCGCACGTCGATCGATTTTGGCGCGTCCGATTCCGGCGCACCTCCTGCATCCGCGTGCCGCGGTGCGCTTCATGCAGAACGCCGACCGAGCGTGCGAAAGATCACTTCACGGTCCAAATGGACTATGGCCCCGAGTCAAAAAACCCCTCAGTGCGGGCGCACGATGTCGCCCTTGGAACCCGCTTGCAACGGACTGCATCCAACCAATGTGGGCGAGAACGTTGAAATTGTTTCCATTTGTTAACGGCGGAAACTCTCCAGTGGTCTCGCGCTATCAACTTTTTTCAGGAGAACCCACCATGTTCACGAAAAAACTTCTCTACTCCGCGATGACGGCTGCGGGCGTTCTCGCCGCGGCGACGGCGCCGCTGCCCGGCATGGCGACCGATGCTCATGCCCAGGTAGCGGTGCAAGTGCAGGTCGGGCCGCCGCCGGCGCCCCGCTACGAGCCGGTTCCTGCGCCGCGCAACGGCTACGTCTGGGCGCCCGGGCATTGGGCGTGGGACGGTCACCGCCACGTGTGGACGGCCGGCTACTGGGAGCGCGCGCGGCCCGGGTACAGCTACGTGGCGCCGCGCTGGGTCGAGCGCGAAGGACGCTGGCACTACCAGCCCTCGCGCTGGGACCGGGACGGTGACGGCATACCCAACGCCCAGGACAGAACCCCGAACGGCCGCGGCCCGGGCTGGGACAGGGACAACGACGGAATTCCCAACAACCGGGATCGCACGCCCAACGGGCAGGCCCGCGACCGCGATGGCGACGGCGTGCCGAACCGGTACGACAACTACCCGGGCAATCCCAACTACCGCTGACGCGCGCGAGCGACCTCGGTCAACCTGGAGCAGAGCAAGTGGCCCGTCTCACGGCATCTCCCCCGCACCTCGTGTTCGGAAAATGGTGTGTCTACGGTCTGGCGCTGCTCGCTCCGGGATCGTTCTTCGTGCTTCCCGCCTACTGGCTCTTCCGCCGCTGGCATACCGCATCGCAGCCCGCCCCCCGGCGGCCGCCCCAAGAAGACAAGGCTGCGCTGCTGCCTGAGCCGGATTGACGGCGGGGGAGCGCCGATCTGCTAGCCTGCAGGCTAGATCGCCGTGGCCGCGTCGTGCTCGTAGAGCCAGCGCAGCGCGGCAAAGGTTCGGTCGCCGGCCGCGGCGAGGAGCTCGTCGCGCTTGCGCTGCTCGGGTCCGTCGGGCAGGTGAAAGCGCGTGCGATTGACCGCGGATAGCTCCTGCAGCCGCGTAGCGCGCGGCTTGCGCACCTCTTCATAGCGCGCCAGCGCCCCCGCCACGTCGCCGGATAGCGCGCCCAGCAAAGACGCGAGCGCCGCCCCATCCTCTATCGCCTGCGCCGCGCCCTGGGCTGCCATGGGCAGCATGGGATGGCAGGCGTCGCCGAGGAGCGCGACGTTGCGGGTCGTCCAGCGGGGCAGCGGCGCGCGATCGTGCAGCGCCCAGATGAAGGTTTCCGGGAGCGCGCCGATAAGGCCGCGCACGACGGGATGCCAGCCCTCGAAGCGCTCCAGCACGTCGGCGACCTTGCCCTTGTCGGTCCACGACTCGGCGGTCCAGCCGCTCCGCTCGACGATGCACACGACGTTCATCAGGCGTCCGCCGGACACCCGATAGTGCACGCAGTGTCCCCCTGGCCCCATCCAGAGATGTGAAGCCGCCTCGATGCCGAGATGGGCGATGCGCTCCGCCGGCGCCAGCCCGCGCCACGCCGCGCAGCCGGTGAAGCGCGGGCGCTCCGGCCCGAAGACAAGCTCGCGAACGCGGCTGTGTATGCCGTCGGCGCCGACCAGCAGGTCGGCTTCGGCAGCGACGCCGTTCTCGAAGCGCGCGACTGCGCGCGCGCCTTTCTCCTCGATGCCCGCCAGCCGGTGACCGGCGTGCAGGCGCCCGGCCGGCAGCGCGGCGGCAAGGAGCGCCGCGAGATCGCCGCGATGGAAATGATAGTAAGGGGCGCCGAATTCCGCCTCGACCTCCGGGCCCAGCGGGGCGCGCTGCAGGGTCCGGCCGTCGTCCCAGCGCCGCTGATGCACCGCGCCCGGACGCACGCCCACGGCGTCCATCGCGCCCTTGAGCCCGAGCGCGTGCAGCAGCCGCGACGCGTTGGGGCTGATCTGGATGCCGGCGCCGATCTCGCCGAACTTCTGCGCCTGCTCGTAGACGTGAACGTCGCAGCCCGCCTCGAGCATCGCGAGCGCAGCCGAGAGGCCGCCGATGCCGCCGCCGATCACCGCAACCGTCGGATACATGACCGGGCGAGTTTACTTCAACGTGGCCACGCGGTGAGAAGTGAGGAAGGAGGAAGCGAGGGGGAGCCGCGGGGGCGTCGAGGCCACGGGTGACGAATACCGCTGGTGCCTTTATCATCACCAGCGCAGCGCCATCACATCACCAGCGACGCACCGTCCAGCCAATGGATTTTTCCCTGAACGAAGAACAGCGCGGCTGGCAGATGGAAGCGCGCCGCTTCGCCGAAAACGAGATACGCCCGATCGCGCTCGAGCGCGACCAGGTTGCCGACCCGGCCGCGACGCTGTCCTGGGACATCATCCGCAAGGGATCGAAGCTCGGCTTCCGTACCGCGGCCGTCCCGCGCGAATGGGGCGGACACGGAATCGATTTCGTGACGCAGGCGGTGGTGATCGCCGAGCTGGCGCGCGGCGACAGCGCGATCGCCAAGACCTTCAGCCAGTGCTGGAAGTGGTGCCATCTGATCGCCGACCGGTGCACGCCGGAGCAGCGCGGGCGCTTCCTGACGCCGTTCCTGGCGGACGACGCGTTCCTCCTGGGCGGGGGCATCACGGAACCCAACGCGGGTTCCGACAACCGCCTGCCGCCGCCCGACGATCCCCGCTCCGGGCTGCGCCTGCGCGCCGAGCGTCGCGGCGACGAATGGATACTGAACGGCGAAAAGTGCTATATCGCCAACGCGAACGTCGGCAAGCTCATCTTCGCGTACACGCGCACCGATCCCGACGCCCCCGTCGGCGAGGGCACCAGCATCTTCGCGGTGCCGCACGACACGCCGGGGTTGCGGGTGGGCAAGGTCTTCGACAAGAGCGGCTGGCGCTTCTACCAGAACGCGGAGCTCATCTTCGACAATGCGCGCGTGCCGCACGCCAATCTCCTCGGGGAAGTGAACGGCGCCTTCAGGGCGCGCGGCGGGCGCAACGCGAAATTCGGCCTGCTCGAGTACGCCGCCAACGCGGTAGGCGTGTGCGACGCCGCGGTCGAAATGGCGACGCGTTGCGCAAGGGGCGAGCTGCGCCGCGGTCGCGCCCTGGCCGGGCAGCAACTGGTACAGCTCAAGCTCTCCGGCATGCACATGCACACCGAGGCGCTGCGCTCGTTCGTCATGCGCCTCGCCGCGGAGAGCGACGCCACCTCCGCGCACCATCCCCCGCACGGGCATCTCCTGATGAATGTCGCCACCGACGCGATCCAGCAGGTGTGCTACGCCAACCTCGCGATCCACGGCTACGCCGGCGGCGCGGCGATGCACGCCGGCGCGGAGAAGCTCGTGCGCGACGCGATCATCTGGACGCACATTGCGGGCGACGCAGTGCAGCGGGTGAAGTCGCTGCAGGCGCTGCGCGCACCGGCGCACTAGTGCAGAGCAGCGGAGCCTGCCTCAGCGCACTTTGAACACCAGCTTGCCGCGAAAGTGGCGTCCTTCGCTCACCGCGTGGGCCTTGGCGGCTTCCGACAACTGGTAGGTCGTGATCTCGGGCACGCGCACCGCACCGCTCGTCACCAGGGACGCGACGCGGTCCAGGTGCCCGCGGTCGCGGCCGACTTTCGGGCGCAGCGACTCGACGTCCGATCGCGGCGAAGCCGGTGCGGTACCCCCGGAAGCGATGAACGCCGCCCTGCCCCCCGGCCGCAGCACGGAGAACGAGCGCTTCGCCACATCGCCACCGACGGTATCGAAGACCGCGTCTGCACCCGACACCACTGTCGTGAAGTCCTGCGCGTTGTAGTCGATGATCTGGTCGGCGCCCAGGTCGCGCAGGTAGGCGTGATTGGCCTTGCTCGCGGTCGTGATCACGCGCGCGCCCAGGTGCTTGGCGAGCTGTATCGCAAAGCTGGCGACGCCGCCCGCGCCGCCCTGTATCAGGATCGTTTCACCGGACTTGAGCTGCAGGGTGTCTTCGACCGAGCACAGCGCGGTCAGGCCGATCAGCGAAACCGCCGCGGTCTCCACGTGGGAGAGCTTCTCCGGCTTCTTCGCCACGATCGCCGCGCTGATCGCCTTCTTCTCGGCGTAGGCCCACTCCTGCGTGACCTCGCACACGCCGAATACCGCGTCCCCTGCCTTGAAGTCCTTCACGCCTTCGCCCAGCGCGGAGACCACGCCGGAAAAATCACGGCCGGGCACGTACGGGAAGGTGGTGATAGGAGCATAGTGGCCGGCGCGCACCTTCCAGTCGGCGCCGTTCACGCTCGCCGCGTGCACGTCGATGAGCACCTGCCCGGGCCCCGCGACGGGATCCGCGACGTCACCGTACTGCATCACTTCCGGTCCGCCGTTCTTCATGAAATACGCTGCTTTCATGGCGCCTCCTCAAGTCTGTCGTGGGGCGGCAATCCTAGCACAGGGAAGCGGCGCGACCGCCGCGTCACCGTGCGGTGAGGACACCAGCGCTGGCGGGGAAGCGAGGACGCTCCCGCTGACGACGGTGATGACGCTTCGCCGGTCACGGCGGACGCATCATCACGTCATCGCTTCCTCACCTACAGGTACTCACGCACCCACGCTTCGTAGTTCGCGCCGGCCAGTAACTGCCGCATTTCTTCCGGCGGGGCGATATTCGGCTTGAGGGCGGCGGGAGCGCCTCCCTCGTGAAGGTGGACGAAGACCTCACGCATCGCCTTGACGATGGCGGGCAGCACGTGATGGCCGAGCAGGCAGAAGCGCGCGCCGTGCGCTTCGAGCTCGGCTCGCGTGAGCGTCGGCGCGCTGCCGACGATTATCGGGAGGCTGATCGCAGCCCGCACCGCGTCGAGATGCGCGAGGTTCTTGACCCCGGTGACGAAGACGGCGTCGACGCCGGTCGACGCGTAGGCGCGCGCCCGCGCGACGGTATTCTCGATGCTCTCGCTCTTGAGCGACGCGGTGCGCGCCGCGATCACCAGCGACGGGTCCTGCCTCGCGCGGAGCGCCGCGCGCAGCTTGCCCTTCATCTCGTCGATCGAGACGAGTTCATCCTTGCCTCCGGCGCCGAAGCGTGCCGGCATGACCAGGTCCTCGATGGCGAGCCCCGCGAGGCCGGCATGCTCGAGCTCCTCCACCGTGCGCATGACGTTGAGCGCATTGCCGTAGCCCTGGTCGGCGTCGACGAATACGCTCAGGTTCCCCGCGCGCACTACGCGCCGGACCTGGCCGGCGAACTCGGTGAGCGTCTGCAGCGCCATGTCCGGCGCGGCAAGCTCTATCGCCGCGCTCACCGATCCCGAGAGCAGGCCGAACTCGTAGCCCGCCGCCTCCGCGACGCGCGCCGACAAGGCGTCGAACACGGTTGCCGGCGACATGCAGCGCGGCCCCGCGAGCACCGCGCGGAATCGGTTGCGCTTTTCAGTGGCATTCATGGCTTTTCCTCCCTTGAGAGATACGGCGCATGCCGGGCAGCCTGCGCGCAGGCGTTGAAGAATAGCACGCGCCCCGCGACCGGCGGCCCCGCGAGGCGGCGAAGTCCGCGATGCGGCAAGCGCCCCGCTCCGGCCCTGCTATTGGCCTAAAATCGCGGGATGAAAAAACAGGCCGACACCCTGGATGCCCTCCGCGCGCAACTGTCGACGTTTGCCAGGGCGCGTGACTGGGACCAGTTCCACAACCCGAAGAACCTCGCGATGGCGCTCGCCGGTGAGGCGGGCGAGGTGCTGGATCACTTCCGATGGCTCACCTTCGAGCAGGCGGGGCATCTCACGCCGGAGACGCGCGCCGAAGTGGCGCTCGAGTGCGCCGACGTGCTGCTTTTTCTGCTGCGCCTGTGCGACAAGCTGGATATCGACCTCGCCGCCGCGGCGAGGAAGAAGATGGCGATCAATGCCCGGCGCTATCCCGTCTCGAAGTCGCGGGGAAAAGCGACCAAGTGGAGCAAGTTGGGGCGTGACGGCTGACCGCTGACCGACTGACGGCGAGCGGCGGCAGCAGGCTGTTGATCCCAATTCTTCTCCGGTAGGATAGTCAATAAAACGGCTCGCGAGCCCCTGCGCTCGCCAGTCATCGGTCGTCAGTCATCACGCATCTCCCGAGGGTCTATGGCCAAGCCCGTCTGCATCATCTGGATGAACGACCTCGCCGTTTACGAGCGTGCGCTCGCGCGCGCCGGGCTCGGCGACCGGTTCGAGCTGCACGGCGTCGAGCGCGAGCAGCCGATCCCGGCCGATCTCGCGGGGCGCTGCGAGGTGCTGCTCGCCTGGCGGCCGCTCCCGGGCGCGCTCGCGGGCATGCCGCGGCTCAAGTGGATACAGGGCTCGACGGCGGGGATGGACTACTGGCTGGGCAAGCCCGGCTTGCGCGAAGACGTGATCCTCACCTGCGCCCGCGGCTCGCACCGGGTGCAGATGCCGGAAAACATCCTCGGCACGCTGTTCTTTCTCACTAAACCGCTGATGCATTGCGTGCTCTCGCAGCGCGAGAGCCGCTGGACGAAGCGCGTCTCCGAGCCGCTCGCCGGCAAGACCCTGGGCATACTCGGGCTGGGCGCGATCGGGCAGGAGCTCGCGCGCAAGGCCGCCGCGCTCGAGCTCAAGGTGATCGGGACGAAGCGCAGTCCGGCGCCCCTCGCCCACGTGGACAAGGTCTACCCGCCGGAAGCGACCGACGAGGTCCTCGGGGCATCCGATTTCGTCCTGCTGCTCCTGCCTTCCACAGCCGATACCGAGAATTTCATCGACGCGCGGCGCTTGCGCGCGATGCGGCGCAGCGCATGGCTCCTCAATTTCGCGCGCGGTGCGTTGATCGTCGACGCCGATCTCATCGAGGCGGTGCGCTCGAAAACGATCGCGGGCGCGGTCCTGGACGTGTTCCGCAAGGAGCCCCTGCCCGCGGAGCATCCTTTCTGGACCACCGACGGCATCATCGTGCTCCCGCACATCGGCGGCGGGCACCCCGCGCGTGACGAAGGTGTGGCCGAGGTGTTTGTCGCCAACGCGCGGCGTTTCCTGGCGGGCGAGCCTTTGGAAACGGTGGTGGATCGCTCCCTCGGATATTGAGGACGACATCTGCGAAGTCGCGCCCGGGCGTCGTCGCCGGGAGACCGTCTTCGGAACGATCGTTGGAACAACCGCCCGTGCCCGCTGTCACTACCCGGGGAGGGTTTGCGGAGCGACTACGATGCCCACCTCCTGTCTGATGTGCTCTGCGGCGCTGGCGGTGATGTTGTCGGTATCTGCCTGTAAGCGCAGCGATAAACCCTCTTCGCCGGAACCGAAGACCGGCCCTCCCAGCCCGCTCACAGCCCCCCGCGCATGACCCCGCCCGGAGACATCGCCAACGGCCGCATGGCCAATCCCGACCCGGCTGAAACGGCAGGGGCCGCTGGCGCCGGCGCCCCGGCGGGCAAGGTCAGCATCCTGCTCGTCGACGACAACGCGCACAAGCGGCAAGCCATGGCAGCGGCGCTCGAGAGCCTGGGCCAGGACCTGGTCCTCGCTGCCTCCAGCGAGGAGGCGCTGCGCCTCGCGCTGAAACAGGATTACGCGGTGCTGCTGCTCGACGTGCAGATGCCGGACATGAACGGCTTCGAGCTGGCGCGGATGATCCGCAGCCGCGCGCGCTCGCGGCATACGCCGATCATCTTCATCACCGCCTACAGCCGCGCCGACCTCGACGCCCTCCAAGCCTACACGCTCGGCGCGGTGGACTACATCTTCTCCCCCGTCGTGCCCGAGATCCTGCGCGCGAAGGTGCGCGTGTTCATCGACCTCGCCGTATCACGCAAGGAGCTGGAAGCGGAGATCGCCGAGCGCAAGCGCGTGCAGGACGAGATCACTGCGCTCAACGCCGAGCTCGCAACGCGAGCCGAGCAGCTCGAAACGGCCAACCGGGAGCTGGAGAGCTTCAGCTACTCCGTTTCCCACGACCTGCGCGCGCCGCTGCGGGCGATCAACGGTTTTTCCGGCATGCTCGAGGAAGAGCATGCGGGCCGGCTCGACGACGAGGGGCGGCGGCTGCTGCGCGTCGTGTCCGATCAAAGCCGGCTGATGGGCCAGCTCATCGACGACCTGCTCCAGTTCTCCCGTCTCGGCCGGCAGCCGATGGCCGCCCGGGAAATCGACATGACGGCGCTCGCGGAAGAAGTGAAGCGCGAGCTCGGGCAGGAAGGTGGGGCGGGCGCCGCCGCGCTCGAAGTGCGCCCGCTCGAGCGCGCGATGGGCGATCCTGCGCTCATCCGGCAGGTGCTCATCAACCTCCTGTCCAACGCGATCAAGTTCAGCAGCGGGCGCGAGCGGCCGCAGATCGAGCTCTCCAGCCACCGCAACGGCACGCACGGTGTGTTCCGGGTAAAGGACAACGGCGCCGGCTTCGACATGCAGTACTACGACAAGCTCTTCGGCGTCTTCCAGCGGCTGCACCGGGCCGAGGACTTTCCGGGCACCGGCGTCGGGCTCGCGCTCGTGCAGCGCGTCGTGTCGCGGCACGGCGGACGGGTGTGGGCGGAGGGGCAGGTGGGCGAAGGCGCTACGTTCTATTTCACGTTGCCGCGGCCGGAGAACGGGGACGGCTGATCCAGGACGCGCCCGCGGGACGGTGCACTGGAGGCCTACTGCTTCACCGCACCCGACCGCGGCGCCTGCGCGGCGTTCTGCCACTCCTCGCGGCGAAAGCGCTTGCGGCGCGACTCTACCGGCAGCTTGCGCTGAGCATATTCGCGGATGCACTGGCCCACGACGCTGCGAACCTTGCGCGGCAGCGTCTGGGCGGCCGCCTCGAAGCGCGTGATGATCGGATCGCTCCTGGCCGGGCCCTTGTCCACGCCGTCGTGAAAGAACCCGCCGTCCTTGTGCCAGACCAGCGCATGCTCGGCCGCGTCGGCTCCGTAGCAGAGCTGAAAAAGCGTGATGTCTCCCGCGTCGGTCTGCCAGACGAACAGGTCGAAGTAGTCGTCGTGGAACCAGCGCCGCCGCATGCGAGGCTGGTCAGCCACCCCCTCGATTTCGCGTAGCATGGAAAATCCCCGTATGCCTTGTGGTTTCCGGTTAGACAGGCCCCGGGCGGCCCGGGTTCGCGCCCACGGGAACGCCTGCGGCGAGCCCATGGGCCCCCCGCCCTCTCCCCGTTGTAGGCCTTCGCCGGCCGATGCTAGGATGGCAACATAATTCCAAAAACATAACGACCCCTCGAGGGGAAGAAGCTCAGCGACACCAGCCAGGAGCCGATTACTCATGCGCACTACGCTGTCTTCGCTCGCGTCCCTAGCCACTCTCGCCGTTCTGCTCGCTCCGACACATGCCGGGGCACAGGTCACGCTCGACTACGACTACTTCAAGGCCCGCGTCGAGCCGATATTCATCACCAAGCGCGAGGGTCATGCGCGCTGCTTCGTATGCCATGCCGACGCCAACAACGCGTTCCGCCTCCAGAAAGTGTCCGAAAAGACACACAAATGGAGCGAAGAGGACTCGCGCAAGAACTTCGTCGCCGCTTCGGCCCTGGTAGTGCCCGGGAGCCCCGAGAAGAGCCACCTCCTCAACTACCCGCTGGCGCCCGAGGCGGGGGGATCCATCTACCATTCGGGAGGGCGGCAGTTCGGCTCGAAAAACGATCCGCAATGGCAGGCCATGGCCGCGTGGGTAAACGGAGCAAAACTGAAATAGAACGAACGGAACAGGGTGCGGGCAATAAAAAACGGCGGCCATCCGGCCGCCGTTTCGTTTTCCTGAGGTTGAGGGAGCTGCGAGCGGTGGGCGCTCGCCACGCCTTGACCGCTTCATTTCCTCACTTCTTCACTTCCTCACCTCTTCACTTCTTCACTTCCTCACGTGCAAGGATCAGCGCATGACCAGCGTGCCGATGCGCTTGGGCACTTCGCCCACCGGTATCACCGCCGTAACCTTGCGCGCCTCCATGTCGATGGCGGTGACCGACTTCGCGGCAGCGTTCGAGATGTAGATCTGCTTGCTGTCGGGCGTGAAAGTCACCCAGTTGGGCACGGCGGGAACCGGCTTGTCGCGGCCCGCGATGGTCTTGGCGGGCAGCGCCACGTGACCCAGCAGTTCGATGTCCGGCAGCGCGTAAACGAACACGGCGTTGGCCGGAATGCTGGTGACCCACAGCGTCTTGCCGTTCGGCGCCACGCCGATGCCGTGGGAAGGCGAGGCCATGCGGTGCTCGGGAGCGTAGCCGTTGGGCTCGTTGGGCAGCGTGACCCGCGCCACTTCCATGCGCTGCGCGAAGTCGACCACCGAGAAGCCGTTCAAATCCGAGTGCTGCGCGAAAATGCGCCGGGTCGAGCCGTCGGGATTGACCTCGAAGGTCATCGGACGCACGCCGCCCTTCATCTTGATCTCCCACGCTACCTGCTCGGTCGCGAGATCGACGACGTTCAGGAATTCCGAGCGCACCGAGCCCGAGACCGCGTACTTGCCGTCCGGGGTGATGTAGGTGTTGTGCAGCCGCCCGTTCATCGGGATGCTCTTGCTCCGGGTAAGCGCCACCGTATCGATGATGTCGAGCGCCGCGGGGTCGCGCGCGATGGCCACCACGATGCGCTTGCCGTCCTTGGTGATCGCGATGTTGTTCGGGCGGCTGCTCAAGGGAATCTGCTTGATCACCGAGCCGCTCTTGCGGTCCAGGACGTCGAGCGTCGAGTCGTGCTCGTTGCTGATATAGACGCGCGCGCCATCGGGGGAGAAAGTCACTCCGTGGGCGCTTTCCACGCCCTTGATCACCTGCACCACCTTGTTGGTGGCCGTATCGATCACGTGCACGTTGTCGCCGGCGGAATTCGTGACGTAGACATGGACGGTTTCGCCCCACGCGGCGAAGGGCGCGAGCAGCAGCAACAGCCAGCCATATCCCAGCATGCGGTTCTGAACCATCAGAGGCCTCCTCTCGGTTGAATAGAACCTATTTCATACATAGGCACGCGATGCATCATGGCCAGGATGGACCGTATGCGAGGCGCGCGTCGCAGGCCATATGCCGCATAGGTCGATACGGTCAAGACTATGTATGAAATAGGTTCCGGGAGTCTAGGCGCGCGAGGGGGGACGGCGCAATATGACAGGTGAGAAACACCGGCCGGGACCGGATCGTGAACGTCGACCTTACACCAAGCTTACAAGATCGCTGCGGGACGGGAACTCGCCCCCGGGAGCCCCATTCGAACGAGAATGAGGGCGCCTTGCAACCCTGCGCAGCCGTGAACGGCCCGCTTATGCCTTCTTCAATGGAGCACCGGTGAGTATCGGCTGGCGGACAGGGGGGCTGGCGATGATGATCGTCCTGGTCGCGGCGGGTGCGCCGGGGGACGAAGCGGCCGCAGCGGCCGGTGGAAGGGCCAGCTCCGGGGGGCTCGTGCATCCGGACGATCGCTCCGGCTCCAGAACTCAGTCCGGGCACCGTCATCACCACCACCGGTCGCGATCCGACTTCGGCTGGATCGGAGGCGCGGCTTTCTGGCCGTGGGGCGATTACCCTCCCTACTATCCCCTCGTCGACATGCCCCTCGACTACATCGAAAGAGGCGAGCAGGAAATCGCGTCCGCGGACCACTGGCTCTACTGCGCGAGCGTGCGAGGCTACTTCCCCGAGGTCGGAGTATGCGCCGAAGGATGGGAGCGCGTGCCGGCCGTGCCGCCGGAATGAGCAAGCAAACGATGCGCCCATCCCTCCTCATGCATCTCCCGATCACGTTTGCACTCGCAGCATGCGCGGTTGCCCCGACCGACCCCGGCGTCCTCGCCTTGCCCGGATCGGGCAAGAGCCTCGAGCAGTTCAACGGCGACGACGCCGACTGCCGGCAACGCGCGGGCGCGCGCGCGGGCGACGGAACGGGCGGGACCTGGCTCGATCTGCAACGGCGGTACGACTACGCGTACATCCAGTGCATGTATGCGACGGGGCACCGCGTGCCGGTACCCGGGCAGTTCACCGGCTCGCCGCCGGCCGGCAAGCCACCGCCGCCGCCACCGCCACCCGCGCCCAGGGAATGACCCTGGCCCGTTGAAGGGTCCCGCGCCGCACGCCGGTGCGACCTTCCGGAACTCCCCGCGTGCCGGCGCTCTCCCACCCCCGGGCAGAGCAGACTACCTCCTGGCGCGCGTAACCATGTACGGAGCGACCGTAACCAGCACCATCCCTGCGAGGCTAGACCGGCTCCCGTGGTCGCGCTGGCACTGGCGGGTGGTCCTCGCGCTGGGCGTCACCTGGCTCCTCGACGGGCTGGAGGTCACCGTAGTCGGGTCGCTGGGCGCCGCGCTGCAGCGCCCGGAGACGCTCGGACTGACGGCGGCCGATGTCGGCTGGGCCGGCTCGGCTTACGTGGCCGGCGCGGTGCTGGGCGCGCTCTGTTTCGGGCGGCTCGCCGACCGGCTGGGACGCAAGCGCCTGTTTCTCGTCACGCTGGCCGTGTACGTCGTCGCGACGGTGCTCACCGCGTTCACCTGGGATTTCGCCTCGTTCGCGCTGTGCCGCCTGCTCACCGGCTTCGGGATCGGCGGGGAGTACGCCGCGATCAATTCCGCGATCGACGAGCTGATTCCCGCCCGCGTTCGCGCCACCGTGGATCTCGCGATCAACGGCACCTTCTGGATCGGCGCGGCGCTCGGGGCGGGACTCTCCCTCGTATTGCTCGACGCGCGGGTGATCGACCCCGAGATCGGCTGGCGCGTCGCATTTCTGCTCGGCGCCGTGCTGGGGATCGCCATCCTGCTCGTGCGGCGCGACCTCCCGGAAAGCCCGCGCTGGCTGCTCGCGCACGGCCGCGGCGCGGAAGCGTCGGCGATCATTCATTCGATAGAAGCGGCGGTCGAGCGCCAGCACGGGCCGTGCGCGAGCGTGACGCAGACGCTGACGATGCGGCTGCGCGCACCCGTTTCGTGGGGCGAGATCCTGCATCTGATGCTGACGCGCTATCGCAGCCGTGCCATCCTCGGCTTCACGCTGATGGCGGCGCAGGCGTTCTTCTATAACGCCATCTTCTTCACCTACGCGCTCGTGCTGGCGCGTTTCTACGGCGTGCCGGACGATCGCGTCGGGCTCTACATCTTCCCGTTCGCGCTCGGCAACTTCCTGGGGCCGCTGCTCCTCGGCTGGCTGTTCGACGCGGCGGGGCGGCGGCGCATGATCGCGCTCACCTACGCGCTCTCCGGGATCGCGCTCGCCGTGACCGGCTGGGCGTTCCATGCAGGCTTGCTCGACGCCACGACCCAGACCGCGTGCTGGGCGGTGATCTTCTTCATCGCCTCCGCCGCGGCGAGCTCCGCCTATCTCACGGTGAGCGAGATCTTCCCCCTGGAGATACGCGCCATATCGATCTCGATTTTCTATGCGCTCGGCACCGGCGTCGGCGGCTTCATCGGGCCGGCGCTGTTCGGGACGCTGATCGAGACCGGCAGCCGTGGCGCGCTCCTTCTCGGCTATGCGCTTGCCGCGATCCTGATGTGCGTCGCGGCGGCGGTCGCGCTGCGCACGGGCGTGGATGCCGAGCGCCAGCCGCTCGAAACCGTTGCGCCGCCGCTCTCGACATTCGAAGCGATGAAGCGATGAGGCAAAGAGGCGAAGAGGCGAGGCGGTGAGAGGCGAGGTTGCTTTACTTCGGCGTCACCGCGCATCAGAATCTGTCACCGCATCACTTCATCACCGCGCCGTTATCCCCGGGAGAGCCTCATGCTTCGCAGCCCTCTGTTGCCCGGCATCCTTGCCGCGTTTTCGTTCGCCTGCCTCGCGCCGCCGGCCCATGCCGCGGACTCGAAAGACCGGCGGCCTGCCGCCGAACCGAAGAAGGCAAGCGCTCCGCAGATCGCCAGAGGCCGCTATCTGCTGACGGTCGGCAATTGCAACGACTGCCACACCTCGGGATTCGCGCCGAGCGAAGGCAAGGTCCCCGAGAAAGACTGGCTCCTGGGCGAACGCGTGCTGGGTCTGCGCGGCCCGTGGGGAACGACCTATCCCACCAACCTGCGGCTGAGCCTCTCGAAGATGACCGAAGAGGGCTGGGTCAAGTACGCGAAGAGCCTCAAGACGCGCCCGCCGATGCCGTGGTTCAACCTGAACCAGTGGAGCGATACGGACCTGCGGGCGTTTTACCAGTACGTGCGCCAACTCGGTCCGGCCGGCGATCCGGTGCCGGAGGCGAAAACGCCTGGAACCGAGCCGCCGCGGCCGTACGTCCAGTGGCCGGATGCTCCGCCGCCCAAAGGAAAATAATCAGGCGAACGAAGCCTGACGGGATTCGCCGGGAAAATAATCGGGCGAACGAAGCCTGACGGGATTCGCCGGGAAAATAATCGGGCGAACGGAGCCTGACAGGATTTGCCGGGAAGCGATCGGGCTCACATATAATCCAGCCATGAACCCCTCCTCCACCGCGGCGAGCACCTCCGCACGGGCAGCCACACCTGGTGCAAATTCCCTCGCATCTTTCCGCGTGGTGCCTAGCGGCGCCGCGCTCGGCGCCGAAATCCGGGGCGTGGACTTCTCGCTGCCGGTGCCCGACGAAGTGAAGGACGCGCTGCGCAAGGCGTGGGCGGACCACATGGTGCTGCTCGTGCGCGGGCAGGAGATCAACGACGATCAGCTGCTGGCGTGCTCCGGCATCTTCGGCCCGCCGCACGAGGCGGCCTCGCGCAAGTACCATCTCGACGTCGGGCACAAGGTCGACGACAACTACCTCGTGTCCCGGCACCCGAGCATCACGATCATTTCCAACCTCGACGCGAACGGCAAGCCGGTGATGGACAACGGCGGGCTCGGCAGCTACGAGGTCGTGTGGCACACCGACAACTCCTACGTGAAGGTGCCGCCCGCGGGCAGCATGCTCTACTCGCTGGAAGTGCCGCTGGACGGTGGCGGCGACACGTCGTTCAACAACCAGTATCTCGCGTACGAGGAGCTGCCCGACGATCTGAAGCGCGCGATCGAAGGCCGCTCCCAGGTGCACGATTCGAGCCGCAACAGCGCCGGCGTGCTGCGTCCCGGGGTGACGCTGCCGGAGAAGCCCGAGGACGTCGAGGGTCCTACGCACCCGCTCGTGCGCGTGCACCCGGTGACCGGCAGGCGCGCCCTCTACCTCGGCCGGCGGCGCGTCTGGCCTTCGAACTACATCGTGGGGATGCCGAACGACGAGAGCGAGCGCCTGCTCGATCGGCTGTGGGCTCACGCCACGCAGCCCAAGTACGCCTGGACCCACTACTGGAAGGTCGGCGATATCGTGCTGTGGGACAACCGCTGCTGCATGCACTACCGCACGGAAATCGACGTCGCGCAGCGGCGGGTGATGCACCGCACGACGATCAAGGGCGAGGCGCCCGTCGCGCCGTGGTGATGACACCCCCCCGCGACTGAAGGATGAAGGATGAACGTGGAAGGATGAATTCACGCCTGACCAGCAGCATCACTTCCTCACGAATCTGAGAAAGTAATTCTGCTCCATCAGCTTCCGCTCCTCGACCATGCGGAAGCCCTCTGCCTCGACTTCCGCGATGACGGTCTCCTTGCCGGCGCGCACGTGCTTGAGGACGCGCTCGCTGCTCACTCCCGGTATCCGCTCGAAATCGACGACGATGAACGTGCCGCCCGGCTTCAGCGCGGCGCGGATCGACTGGAGCATGGCCTGGGGAAACTCGAAGTGGTGGTAGACGTCCGAGGTGAACGCGACATCGAGTGAAGCGGGCTTGAGCGGGATGGCCTTCGCCGTGCTGACGTGGCCCTCGACGTTGCGGTAACCCTCCTCCTGCATCCGCTTGACGATGCCCTGCACCGTCACCGCGTTGATCTCGAGCGCGTAGACCTTGCCCCTGGGCCCGACCTCGCGAGCAAAGAGCTGCGTGAAGAGTCCCGAGCCGGCGCCGATGTCCGCCACCGCCATGCCCGGCTTGAGCGCGGTCTCCTTCACGATTTCGTGGCGCTTGTCGTAGATCTCACGCCCTTCACGCTCGAACTGGTCGACGAACTCCGAGAAGTTCTGCCCTTCGAGAAAGCGCTCGTTGATGCCGGGGGCGACGCTGCGCTCCTGCGCGCAGGCGAGGCTCGTCAGCGCCGCGAGAGCCGCGGCCGCGATGTATGGCGCGAATGGCGTTTTCATCATTGCCCGTTACCCGTGGCCCGTTGCTCGATTCCAGTTACAGGATGGCATTGGCTCTCTGCACGCTCGCGATCATGCTGGACACGAGCAGGAACTCGCGCTGGCCTTCGCGCGTCGCCGCCTGCCGCCGCAGCGCATCGAAATTCCTGTGGCGCTCCGGCTCGGACTTCTCGTTCAGCCGCTTGAGATTCCTGATCGAATGCTCCTGCACGTATTCGAGGTTCACGGTCCGGCGCTGCCGCACGTAGAGGTCGAGTAGCGCGGCGTCGCCCTCCCGGCGGCATACCCGGGCGAGCTTGTCGGTCAGGTTGAACGCGTCGTGTATCCCGCCGTTCAAGCCGAAAGCGCCGATCGGGTTGTTGAGGTGCGCCGCGTCTCCGGCGAGCAGCACCCGGCCGGCGCGGAAATCTTTCGCGACGCGCTGGTGCACCTTGTAGATGCTCTTGTACTTGATCGGGTAGCGGCCGGCCCGGCTCTGGAAGCCCTGCATGCGCCGCTCGACCATCTCCTCCGACAGGGTCAGCCCTTCGTCCTCGTCTTCCGGCACCGGAAATATCACGCGCCACATGCCCGGCGGGCCTTCATCCGGCATCTTGAAGAGCGCGACCCACTCCGCCGGGTCGGAGCAATAGGCGTTCAACGCATAGCCGTGCCGCGCGTAGTCGTCGGTCGTGCTCGCGACGAGGAAGCGCTCCGGCCAGGTATAGCCTTCGAAGTCCAGGTCCGCGCACTTGCGCACCGCGCTGCGCCCGCCGTCCGCGCCGACCACCCATTCGGCCTCGAACCGCTCCTCGCCGCCGGGGTTGCGCGCAGTGACCGTGACCCGGTCCGCGGTCTGGGTGACGCCGGTGACCTCGTGCGAGAAGCGCACGTCGGCCGCCGCGCACGCCTTCAGCTTGTCGTGGATGATCGGCGTCAGGCGATGCTGCTCGAGGTGCAGCCGGTACGGATAGGGCGTGAGATCTCCTATGAGCGAGACGTCCCACTCGACGATCACTCCGTCCCTGCGGTCCCGCATCTGCCAGCGCGGGACCTTGATCGCGGTCTTGTGCATGTCGTCCGTGATGCCGTACGGCGCCATCATCTCGAGCGAGGGCGGGTGATAGGTCCCGGCACGCAGATCGAACGTGAGCCCGGGCTCCGCCTCGAGCACGAGCACGGGAATATCCCGCCGCGCAAGCGCGAGCGCCGCCAGCAGCCCGACCGGGCCGGCGCCGACGACGATGACTTGTGGCTGCGCCATGCGTAGCGTGATGGGTAATGCGTTATGCGTGATGCGTCTGGTTGCCGGTCTGGTCCGGCCGAATCACAAGTTGGGCATGCGCTGACGCCCGATGCGCGGAATGCCTTGCCCCATCACCCACCACGCATCACCCATCACCGGGTTTGAGGGCATACGCTTCCGCGAAGCGCCGCTCCAGCGCCGGGTGCGTGCCCTGCAGCCCGTCGACGACCGCCTTCGCCCAGTCGAAGTATTCGCGCCTGCGGACGAGGTCCCATTTCGCCGGCGGGTGGTCGGCGACGTCGCGCACGTTGCAGATCTTGTCGGCGAGCTTGACGAGCTTCGCCTCGCGGCTGATCGCCGGCGCGTGCTCGATTTGCAGCCGCTTGCGGTCGGCCTTGGGCAGGGTCTTGTCGTCGGTGACTTCCTCGACGATGCTCGCGATCTTCTGGCCGAACGCCGCGCGCAATTCCTCGGGCGTGGTCTCCGTATCCTCCAGCGTGTCGTGGAGGATAGCGGCGGCGAGCACGATGTCCTCGGTGATCCCGCCTTCGTGGCAGAGCACGCTGGCGAGCGCGATCGGATGGTTGATGTAGGGCGAATTGTCCTTGTCCTTGCGGCGCTGGTCGCGGTGCTTGAGCGACGCGAACTCGAGCGCCTTCAGGATGAGCGGAAGTCCGCCGTTTTCACTCATCACTCATCACCCATCATCCATCACTGATCACGCCCTTACTTTATGGCCTGCGGATTGATCGGCGAGCCGACCGCGCCGGTGATCGGCAGCGGCGGGCCGCAGAACAGGAACTCGTAGATCCCGTCCTTCGCGCAGTCGTCCGCGAGGTCCTTCAGGAAGAAGATCTCGCCCATCGTGATGCCGATCATGGGGATGACTATCCAGTGCCACGGCTGGAACGCTTCCGTGCTCTCGTTGGGGCGCACTTCGCAGCCCCACGTATCGAAGCAGATCGCGGCGATCTGCCTGCGATGTATCCATTCGCAGGTCTCGAAGCGCAGCCCGGGCGCGTCACCCGCCGCGTAGGCGCCCCAATCTTCCTGCGCGAGGCAATGCTCCATCTGCCCGGTGCGCACGATCACGAAGTCGCCGCGCCGCACTTCGACGTTCTGCGCCTTCGCGCACGCGTCTAGCTCGGCGTTGCCGATGCCGTAGCCGTCCTCCAGGTAGTCGCCGCCCAGGAAGCGCGGGATGTCGAGCAGCACGCCGCGTCCCGTCATGCGGTCGCGCGTCTTGTGGATGCCGTTCTTCTTCGCGCCGGTGGAGTCGACGAGGCGCGCATCGTAGCCGTTCCACATCTTGTCGCCGTAGAAGATGTGCCCGAGCGCGTCCCACTGCGTTCCGCATTGCAGCGGCATGGACACCATGTCGTCGGCGTAGCGGATCTTGCCCGCGTCCTGCGTGCCGGACACGGCGTCGGTACCGGTCGCGAGCATGGTGTGGATCGGATTGAAGCGCCCGCCCCAGCCGGTGCGCTGCGGGCCGTTCGAGTTGAAGTCGAGCCCGAGCGCGAACGCCTTGCCCTTCTTCACGAGCGCGGCGGCCTTGACGATGTCCTCCGGCATCACGTAGTTCAACGTGCCCAGCTGGTCGTCGGGGCCCCACTTGCCCCAGTTCCGGGTGCGCGCCGCCATCTCCTCGATGGTCTTCAGGGTCACGTCGCGCTTGAGGCTGTTTTTCGGCACCATTTTCATCGGCGTTCTGGTCCTGTCATCCATGATCGGCCCTGCGATTGTAAAGGAAAGGCCGTGCTATCGTGGCGCGCCCGTTGAACGTCCCGGCGCCGCACCTTTCCAACGCGAACAAGACCAACCAGAAAAGACCGGAGGCACCCGTGCCCAGGACCCTCTCTGCCGGCATCGTTCCCGTCCGCCGCACCCCTACGGGCTGGCGTCTGCTCGTGCTCAGGGCCTTCCGCAACTGGGACTTTCCCAAGGGGATGGTGCGGGACGGCGAAGACCCCATGGCCGCGGCCCGGCGCGAAACCACCGAAGAATCCGGGCTTTCCGATCTCAAGCTGGCGTTCGGCGACATCTACCGCGAGACCATGCCCTATGCGGGCGGCAAAGTCGCGCGCTACTACATCGGCGTAACCGAGGAAGAGCGCATCGCCCTTCCGGTCTCCGCCGAGCTGGGACGCGCGGAGCACCACGAAGCGCGGTGGGTGAATTTCGTGGAGGCCGCGGAGCTGCTGCCCCCGCGCCTGCACCCGATACTGGAATGGACGCAGAAGACGCTGGAAGCGTCGTGACCGGGCTGGAGACTGGAGATCGGACGCAAGCGCCAGCGCTGATCTCGAGTTCCCAGCCTCTGCTCTCTAGTCTCTAGTCTCCGCCCGCGCGCCGCTTGACGGCGCTGGGGCAAACATCAAACATAGCGGTCCCGTCCGGAGGGGCGCGAGGGTGACAGCCACTCGTCGCGCCCTGCCTGCCGTCAACAGGAGAAACCGCGATGACACCCGACACCGCCGCAGCTTCCACGAAGCTCGCGACACCCGACCCCTCGAAGCCGGAACGCACGCTCGACGAAGTGAAGAAGGAAGTGCTGCGGCGCGCCGCGCGCCACAGCCCGTTCGAAGGGATCCGCAGCGATGACGCCGAGAAGATCATGGCCGCGCTCACGAGCCTGGACCGCGATCACTGGGCCGAGCAATGGTCGAGGATGGGGCTCGCCTACGAAGCAAAGGGCGACGCCCTTGCGAAGCAGGGCGCGGACGCGAAGCAGATCGCCGACACCTACATGCTCGGCTTCCACTATTGCAGCCTCGGGCGCTATCCCGTCGCCAGCACACCAGGCAGGAAGGAAGCCTACCGGCATTCGCTGCGCATCTTCCGCAAGGCCGCGCCGCACTTCGATCCGAAACTGGAGGTGGTGGAGTACTCGTGCGGCGATCTCAAGCTCACCGGCTATTTCCAGGCCCCCAGAGGCGTGACGAAGCCGCCGGTGGTGCTGCACTGGGGCGGCGTCGACGGGTGGAAGGAGAATCGCCAGCACGCGAGCGCCGCCTTGCACAAGCGCGGCCTCGCGACCTTGACCATCGACATGCCGGGCACCGGCGAGCACCCGCTGAAATACATGGACCCGCGGGCGGAGAGCACGTACTGCGCCGCCATCGACCACCTCGTCGAGCGCAGCGACATCGACGGCAGCCGCATCGGCGTGTGGGGCGGCAGCTTCGGCGGCTACTGGGCCGCGCGGCTCGCCTACACCGAGGTGAAGCGCGTGAAGGCCGCCGTGTTCCACGGCAGCAACGTGCACTACGGCTTCCAGCGCGAATGGCTGATCCCCGCGCTCACCAAGACCGCGTCCACCTACCTTTTCGGGCCGAGCAGCCTGTTCGAAGCACGGAGCACGGCGATGGGCGTGAAGACCCTGGAAGAGTTTCTCGACGCCGCGCCCAGGCTGTCATTGCTGGACATGGGACTGCTGGACAAGCCGTCGGCGGCGATACTGGGCGTAAACGGCAAGCTCGACGACCAGGCGCCGGTGCAGGACATCTACCTCCTGATGGAGCACGGGAGCCCCAAGGAAGCTCGCGTCTTCCCCAAGGGCGGCCACATGGGCCGCACGCCGGGCATGGACGCGGCGATCATCACCAATACGATTGCCGATTGGTTGCAGCTCCGCCTGTCCTAGTCAGCGAAGCGGCGTCACTTCCTCACCTCGTCACTTCCTCACTTCATCACCTCTTCACCTCATCACTTCTTCACTAGCAAAGCCCCATGCCCGATTTCAAGCTCCTGAACTACGCTGGACCGCGCGGCGAGCCGCGCCCGGCGATATTGACCGGCGGCGACACGATCGTCGACCTTCAGGACGCGCTGCCCGGCAAGTCGTGGAACGCCTCCACCGTCGCGGCGATCGGCGCATGGGACGAAGCATTGCCGGCGCTGCGCGCGCTCGCGGCGGCGAAGATCAGCAACACGCGGCGCCTTGCAGACGTGCGCCTGATGGCTCCTCTCCTCTACCCGCCGGCGATCTACTGCGCGGGCGCCAACTACAACGACCATGCGAAGGAGATGTCGCAGGACGGCAAGGGCGGAGTAGACAAGACTTCGACGCAGCCCTATTTCTTTCTCAAGTCCGGGCCGCACTGCCTGCTCGACCCCGGCGCACCGATCCGGCTGCCCGCGGTGTCCGGACAGGTGGACTGGGAAGGCGAGTGCGCCGTCGTCATCGGCAGGCGCGGCCGCAACATCAAGGCCGCCGACGCGATGCGGCACGTCGCGGGCTACACGATCATGAACGATCTCTCGGCGCGCGATCTCTCGCGCCGGCCCGACTGGCCGCGATTCGGCGTGGACTGGTTCGGCCACAAGAACTTCGAGACGTCCGCGCCGATGGGGCCGTGGATCACCCCGGCTGACCAGATCGCAGACATCTACGCCTGCCGCTGCGGCTGTGGGTGAACGAGGAGAAGATGCAGGACGCGCCGGTGGCCGACCTCATCTTCAACGTCGCCGAGCTGATCGAGTATCTGAGTCGCCGCATGACCCTGCTTCCCGGGGACGTCATCGCCACCGGCACGCCGTCGGGCGTCGGGCGCCCGCGCGGCATCTTTCTCAAGCCCGGCGACAAAGTGCGCATCGAGATAGGTGGAATCGGCGTGCTGGAAAATCCGGTAGTGCGGGGGGAATGAAGCGCGCACCGGCAACGAAAGGATGAAGGCGGAAGGATGAAGGATGACCCCAGATTCTAGGCTGCAGCGAGCCGTCCGCGGAGCGGGTGTCATCCCTCATCCTTCGTCCTTCATCCTTTGCCTGGCGCTCGCGGCAACACCGTGCGTCGCGCAAACGTTCCCCGCCAAGCCGATCCGCTTCCTCGTGCCCTTCGGCCCCGGCGGCGTCGGCGACATAACGGCGCGGGCGGTGGCGCAGAAGCTGAGCGACCAGATGGGCCAGCAGGTCATCATCGACAACCGCCCCGGCGCGGGGGGCGTAGTGGCTTCCGAGATCGTGGCGAAGGCGGAGCCGGACGGCCACACCCTGCTGCTCCTCAACAATGCGCACGCGATCAGCATGTCGCTCTTCAAGTCGCTGCCCTACGACACGCTCAGGGATTTCGCGCCGGTTTCGACCGTCGGGACGTTCAGCATCGTCGTGCTGGTAAGCCCGGAGTCCCCGCTCAAGTCGGTGAAGGACCTGATCGCGCAGGCCCGGGCGACTCCCGGCCGGATGAACGTCGGCACTGTCATCGTCGGCGCGACGCAGCACCTGGCGGCCGAGCTCTTCAAGTCCATGGCCGGGCTGGACTTCACGACGGTCCCCTACAACAACACCGGCGCGCTGCTCGCGGGACTGCGCGGCAACAACGTGCAGGTCGCGTTCGAATTCATCGCGCCCGTGATCGGGCAGGTGAAATCGGGCGCGCTGCGCGCGCTCGCGGTAAGCCCGCGCAACCGCTTCCCCGGTCTGCCCAACCTGCCCACGGTCGCCGAAAGCGGCGTTGCCGGCTACGACGTCACGTCCTGGAACGGCATCGGCGCGCCGGCGAGGACGCCGCGCGCGGTCATCGCCCGGCTGAATCGGGAGATCAACACCGCTCTCGGCGCACCGGATCTCAAGCAACGCTTCCAGGAGCTCGGCATGGAGACCTTCGGCGGCACGCCCGAGGCATTCCGCGAGCATCTGGTCGCGGAGATCGCGAAGTGGAAGTCGGTGATCGAGAAGGCGAAGATTCCGAGGCAGTAACAGAGTGTGACGCCGCATCCGTCACGCACCACCCGTCACGGGGCACTCGTCACGCTTTGCCCGCTGATGCACGTCGTTCGCGCCGGGAGCGCGTGCCTCCCGTGGTCTATTCGGCCCATGAACGCCCCCTGTAGCCCGCGGTCATACGGGCATCCTACTTACGGAAGGAGAGCGTGCCATGGTTTTCAACAAGACCGGCCTACTCGTGTTCGGCGCGGTGGCGGGGACCCTCACCGCCGCTTTTGTCGGCGCCAAGCGACGACTCGATCGGGCCCATGCGCTCAAGGGCAGGGTCGAGGTGCAGGACTGGGAAAGCGCACCATTGAAGAGCACTGTGCCCGGCGCGCAACTGCCGGAGCCCAACGAAGTGGCGAAAGAGGTGACCGGAATTCCGGTCGGCCGCTGAGCTGGCGCTGAACGGAAAGTAATACCGCCCGCGCGCCATTAGCGCGCAGGCGGTGTCTTCCACAGGGCGGCCCAGATCTATGGCTGGGCGGCGGCCTTCGCCGTTCCAGGCGTCAGCGCGGCGGCAAGCGCGTCGTCGACGGTCTCCATCCACACGAACTTCAGCTTCTCCCGCGCATCGGCGGGAATCTCTTCGAACTCCCGCTTGTTGCGCGCGGGCAGCATGACGGTGGTGATGCCCGCCCGCAGCGCAGCCAGCACCTTCTCCTTCACTCCGCCGATCGGCAGCACGAGGCCGCGCAGGCTGATCTCGCCGGTCATCGCGGTGTCGCTCTTCACGACGCGCCCGGTCAGCAGCGACAACAGCGCGATGAACATCGCCACCCCGGCGCTCGGGCCGTCTTTCGGCGTCGCGCCCGCGGGCACGTGGACGTGGATGTCCGACTTCTCGAAGATCGCGGGGTCCACGCCGAGATCGACCGCGCGCCCCTTCACCAGCGACAGCGCCGCCTGCGCGCTTTCCTTCATCACGTCGCCCAGCTGACCGGTAAGTATCAGCTTGCCGTTGCCCGGCATGCGCGAGGCCTCGATGAAGAGGATGTCCCCGCCCACCGGCGTCCAGGCAAGCCCGGTCGCCACGCCCGGGACAGCAGTGCGCATCGCCACCTCGGCCTCGAACCTGCGCGGACCGAGGATGGTCGCGAGACCTTCCGCGGGCACCTTGACGCTGACCGCGGCGCCTTCGGCGATCCGCATGGCGATATCGCGGAACACCTTGCCGATCTCGCGCTCCAGGTTCCGCACGCCCGCTTCACGCGTGTAGTCGGAGACGATCGCCGTCAGCGCGTCGTCCGTGATCTCCGCCTGCCCGGGCTTCAACCCGTTCGCCTCGAGCTGACGGGGAACCAGGTAGCGCCCCAGGATCTGGAGCTTCTCCTGCTCGGTGTAGCCCGGCAGCTGTATCACCTCCATGCGGTCGCGCAGCGGCCCCGGTATGGTGTCGAGCACGTTCGCGGTGCAGATGAACATCACCCGCGACAGGTCGTACGGCACGCCGAGATAATTGTCGCGGAACGTCGCGTTCTGCTCGGGATCGAGCACCTCGAGCAGGGCCGACGACGGATCTCCGTGAAAGCCGCCCGCGCCGAGCTTGTCGACCTCGTCGAGCATCATCACGCAATTGCGCGTGCCGGCCTTGCGCAGGCTCTGGATGATGTTGCCCGGCATGGCGCCGATGTAGGTGCGCCGGTGACCGCGGATCTCCGCTTCGTCGTGCACCCCGCCCAGGCTCACGCGCTGAAACTCGCGGCCCGTCGCCTTCGCGATACTCTGGCCGAGCGAGGTCTTGCCCACGCCGGGAGGGCCGACGAAGCACAGGATAGGGCTCTTCCCGGAGGGATTGAGCTTGCGCACCGCGAGATATTCGAGGATGCGCTTCTTGATCTTCTCCAGGCCGTAGTGGTCGGTCTCGAGCACGCGCCGCGCCTCCGCGATGTCGATCGACTTGCCCTCGGGATTCTCCCAGGGCAGCTCGACCAGGCACTCGAGGTAGGTGCGCACCATGGAGGATTCGCCGGCCCCGTCGGGCATGCGCTCCAGGCGCTTCAGCTCCTTGCGCGCCTGCTTCTCGACCTCCTCGGGCATGTGCGCCTCGGCGATCTTCTTCTCGAGCTCGGCGATCTCCACCGTGTGCTCGTCGGCGTCGCCCAGCTCCTTCTGGATGGTGCGCATCTGCTCGCGCAGCAGGTGCTCGCGTCCCTTGGCGTCGATCGATTCGCGCGTGCGCTCGTTGATCTCGTTCGAGAGGCGCATGACCTCCGCCCGCCGCGAGACGTGCTCGAGCAGCTTGTCGAGACGGCTCTTCAGGTCGAAGGTCTCGAGGATCGCCTGCTTCTCCTCGACGCTCGCGTCCATCAGGCCGGCCACGAGGTCGGCGAGGCGCGCCGGCGAGTCGATGCCCTCCATCCCCGCCACCATTTCCTCGGGGACCTGCGGCAGCATCTTCAGTATCTCGACTGCGCGCTGCTTGAGCGAAAGCGCGCGCGCCTCGATCTCGGGGCCGGAGGCCTGGTCTTCGTCGATGAACTGGACGCGCGCCACCGGGAACTCCCAGCCGTCGAGAAACTGGAGGACGCGAAAACGCCTGTCGCCCTGGGACACGACATGGTGGGAGCCGTCCGGAGCGGTGACGTAGCGCAGTACGTTGACGGTGGTGCCCACCCAGTACAGATCATCCGGACCCGGCTCCTCGACTTCCTTCTTGCGCTGGAGCAGCACGCCCAGAGGGCGCTGCGCGCGAGCCGCTTGCTGCGCGGCCGCGCGCGAGCGCTCCCGGCCGATCGTGATCGGCAGCACGACGCCGGGGAACAGCACGACGTTGCGCACCGGCAGGATGATGATTGCGTCGTCCGGCAACGGGCGCGTCAGCCGCTCGCCCTGCTTGTCGCCGGTTGCCGCTTGCGGCGGCACGGCGCGCAGGCCTTCGTCGGCGCTCACCGGGATTCTTTCCGCTTCTGCGTTCATCAGAGTCATCCTTTCAATTTGCCTTGCGCAGCACGAGCATCAGGCAGCCGTTGGCCCACTCGCGATGCACGGGATCGAGCCGCCCCGCGGGCAGCGCAATGCGCCGTTCGAAATAGCCGTGCGGTATCTCCAGCCGCCGGATCGACCCGGTGCGGCCGTCGTCGGGGAGCTGGCGCTCGGCCCGGATCACCAGCGTGCGGGGCTCCTCGAGCACCACTTCGGCGCGCTCCGGCGACACGCCCGGCAGCGCGACGATTACCGTGATCCGTTCCCCGTCCTCGTAGATGTCCACCGGCGGCTCCCAGGCGACGCGCGCACCTGCCGGGCTCACCAGCCGAAAGAACTGTCGATGCAGCCGCTCGGCTTCGTCCAGCAGCTGGCAGGCTTCCGCCCACATCCATCCGGTCGCGTCACGTGGCATGGCTGGAGGCCTCCTCATCGCTAGGGGTTCGGGTATTCATGGATTGGATATGGGGGCTAAATGGCGGGTGGCAAGGCAGACCCTCCGGCATCCAATCGCCTGATGCGGCGGAAATCCGCCCGGCGGCGGGATGCAGGTGGCGGGCAATACCCGTGCCCGGCGACACCTTCCAACGCGTTGGATACGCGTCTGCGATCTGCGTTCAACCCGCAACTGTCGCCGCAGATGCCTGTCTGAGGGGGGTGAACCACTTCCCGTTCACCGGGCCATACACCGGAGCGATACCGGGGCAGCGCCCGAGCCGTTGCACCCTCAATACACCCTCAACTTTGTTGCAACCTCCAATCGACCCTCTCATATGACCGAAGGCAAACTCTCTCTGCTGCACGTGACCGACTGGGAATTCGCGCCGATACCCAACCGCAATGCGGTCGTGTTCCGCATGCACTACATGGACGGTGCGAACGGGCAGCCGCTCAAGGACCGCAAGTACGTGCTGTCGGCCGAGCAGGCCGAAGGCCTGCGCGACGCGCTGGATGCGGTGCTGCGCGAGCTCGAGACCGAGCAGGAACGCAGCGTCAAGGAATCCGCACCCAATTAAGCAGGATGCAGTAGGCGGGGCCGGGTGACCCGCGTGCAGTCACGGCTGCGGCGGGTAGCAGGCGTGGCAGAGGCAGCGATAGCGGTATCGACCGCAAGGCACGTTGGAGCGCGTCGACCTGCCGCAGGCGAGCGCGTCGCCGGGCTGCGACAGGCGCAGCGTGGACGCTTGCGCCGGGGCCTCCCTAAACCCGGCGCTCCTGCCGCCCACGTCGTATCCCGGCGGAAAGGGAGTGAAGCCCACGGAAATGGCTCGCACGCCATTTCCGTGCGCCGCCCGCTTCAGGCGGGCTTCAACTGGTCGGCCGAGGTCTTGCCGTCCTTGCCGCGTACCAATTCGAACTGGATGTTCTGTCCTTCGGCGAGCGTCCCCATCCCCGCGCGCTCGACCGCCGAGATGTGCACGAATACGTCCTTAGAGCCGTCCTCGGGCTGTATGAATCCAAAACCTTTGGTCTTGTTGAACCACTTCACTTTACCGATAGGCACGATAGTTCTCCTCTTGATGGCGAGCGGGCTCCATGGGCGCCCCATCCCGGCCAGGCGGGACGGGATAAAGTGTAATCCAACATGCGGTCCTTGGGTAAACCCCGCCGGGCCATGGATTCCAGGCGCAGTGCCGCCCTTGCCGCTGACATATTGCCCCTGCGCGGCCGTGCGCCGCCGCACTTGCCCTGCGCTGCGGCGAGCTCACTCGATCCTCACGTTGTTGTCCCTGATGACCTTCTCCCAGCGGCGGCTCTCCGAAACCACGTAGGCCTGGAAGGCGGCCGGGGAATCGCTCAAGGCCAGCGGTACGGAACGCCTGGCGAACATCTCCTGCATCTCGGGTTCCTTCATGACGGCGATGGTGGCCGCGAAGAGCTTGTCCACGATTGCCCTGGGCGTGCGGGCGGGCACGAACATGCCGTTCCAGTTCATGCTGCCTATGCCGGGAAATCCGGACTCGGTGAGCGTCGGCACCTCGGGCAGCTCGGCGAGCCGCTTCGGGGAGGTGACCGCGTACGCCTTGAGCTGGCCTGCGCGTATCGGCCCGATGTTGGAGGCCACGTTCGAATTCGTCAGGTGGGTCTCCCCGCGCAGGAGCAGCGGCAGCGTCTCGCCCGCGCCCTTGGACGGTATATGCACCATCCTGATCCCGGCCGCGGCCGTAAGCGCGAGCATGTCGAGGTGCGAATACGACCCGAGCGGCGCGGAATAGTTGAACTGCCCGGGCCGCTCCTTCACGTACGCGATCACTTCCTTGAGCGTGCCGGGCGGAAACCTCGCGCTGCTGATGAGCACGTTCGGTATCGAGGCGAGGAGCGTGACCCCCGCGAGCCCGGTGATTGCGTTCGCTTTCATCGTGCGCGCGAACAGGATCGGGTTGATCGAATTGGTGGAGATGTTCCCGATGAGGATCGTATAGCCGTCCGGCTGCGCCGCGGCAACCAGCTCCACCGCGATATTGCCGGCCGCGCCCGCGCGGTTGTCGGGAACGATCTGCTGGCCGCCGAGCCGTTCGGAGAGCCTGGGCGCGAGCATGCGAATGACGATGTCGGTAGCGCCACCCGGGGCGAAGGGGACGACGGCGCGGATCGGCCGTGCCGGAAATTCCTGGGCGGACGTTTCGGGCCCGGCGGCGATCGCCGCGGCTACCGCCGCGCAAGCGGTGGCCCACGCCATCAAGCGTTTCAGCAGAGTCTTCAGGAAAGTCCGTTCGCTGGTCACCGGTCGCCCGTCTCCGATCCTCAATCACCCGTCACTCGTCACTCGACAGGCAGCGTAGTCGCCCGCCGGTGGCTGTGCAATCGTTGCAATGGCTGCGCGAGCCCGCTAAATTACATCAAACCGGACGCTCACGCTCCGGTTTGATTCCGCGCATTGGAACGGACGCAGGCACGGGCCATTCAGCGCGCGGCACAAAGCACGCAGACGAGTTCGGGAGAGAGCGACGGCATGGCAATCCATTTCAACGAAAGCACGGTCGCGGCCGAGCCGGCGACCGACGGCGTAAAGCGCCAGCGCCTCCTCACCGAAGCGCGCGTAAAGGGCACCAACATCCTGCTCGATCGCTGGACCTTGAGCGCGAGCGCCCGCGCCGTCCTCGATGTGCCGGCGGGCAACCTGGCGTGGTTCCAGATGCTGGAAGGAGAGTCGGTGCTGCAGCACGCGGACGGCGAGGAGCGCCTCACGGATGCGCACATCGTCTTCCTGCCACCGCGCTTCCAGGGGACCCTGACCAGCCGGGCGGGCGCTACCGTGCTCTACGCCGAAGTGCCGGACGCCGGGCGCTTCGATGCAGCGCTCGCCGGCAATCCGCCGCCGCTGCGCATCGTCGACTGGAAGAACGAGCCGGTGCTCGCCTCGCAGCACGATGCCCGCAAGCGCATCTACATCGTTACGCCCAGGCTCTCCGGCACGCGCGCGATCAAGGGCGAGATGATCATCTACCCCCCCGGCACCCGGGCCTCCAGCCACCACCACGAGGGCGCCGAGCATTTCATGTACCTCACGCGCGGGATCGGCACCGCGCACGCCAACGAGCAGCCGTTCCAGGTCCGCAAGGGCGACCTCGTCTACTACCTCGCGAACGAGCGGCACTACTTCATCAGCGAAGGCGAGGAGGACATGGTGTTCGTGGAGTTCTTCGTGCCCGGGGAATACCGGACCGTGTGGGCGAAGGATGAGCCCGTGTGCACGTGGATACCGACGGGGCGCAACGTCCGCGGCGAGAAGCCGGTGCGCGAGATCAAGGCGCACGGGAGCAAGGATCCGGTGCCGCAGGACGTCTGACATCATGACGGGTTTTCGCGAGCTTCTCGTTCTCTGCGCAGCGCTGGCCGCCACGGCGGCAAGCGCTCAGGAGCGCTTCTCGCTCTTCGTGCCCAGCGAGCAGGAGAACGTGGTGCGCATGCTGAAGATCGTGGAATTGCGCGACGACGACGTGGTCGTGGACCTGGGCTCGGGCGACGGGCGCGTCGTGCTCACCGCGGCGCGCATGAACCCGAAGCTGCGCGGGCGGGGCGTGGACATCGACGAGAAGCTCGTGCGGGAAGCGAACGCGACCGCCAGGGTGGAAGGTCTCGCGGATCGCGTGCAGTTCCTCCATCAGAATGCCTTCGACGCCGACCTGAGCGACGTAACGGTCGTCGCCCTGTGGCTGTGGCCGGAGATGCAGCGCCTGCTGCGCCCGTTGATCTTCACGCGGGCGAAGCCGGGGACGCGCGTCGTCACCAGTGTCTGGGACCTCGGCACGTGGCCGCCCGACGCCGTCGAGAAGAACGACGGCGGCCCGGCGGTGAGCATGTGGATAGTCCCGGCGCGCGTCGAGGGCTACTGGAGCTGGGAGCTCGATTTCGGCGGGAAGCCTCATTCCTATGCCGCGGTCCTGGAGCAACGGTTCCAGACGGTCGAGGGCGTGGCGCGCACGGGCATCCGCCGGGAAGTGCTGAACGACGTCAAAGTGCGGGGCGAAGAGATCTCCTTCACCTTCGGCGTCACGTTGCCCGGGCTGGGCTACGGGCGGCACGAATTCCAGGGCAAGGCGCGAGGCGACGAAATCGAGGGCACCGTGCATGTCATGCTGCCGGGCGACAGGAACTACGAGCTGCCGTGGCGGGCGAAGCGCGAGGCGACCTCGGCCTATTTCGATCCGACCGGCACCAATATCCAGTGAGGGCGTGAGGCGGTGAGGAAGTGAAGTGACGCAAGCGCTACCGGCCCTTTATCCATCGCCCATCACGCCCATCGCCTCACTTCCTCACCCCATCGCTTCATCACTCGTTCCCACATGAGACTGCTGACCCTCGCGGGTATCGTTGGACTGGTCGTGGCCGCCCAGGCATGGGCGCAGCCCGCGTGGCGGCCGGAGAAGCAGGTCGAGCTCATCCTGCCCACCGCTCCGGGAGGCGGCAACGACGCGTTCGCGCGGCTCATCCAGAAGATACTTCAGGACCAGAAGCTGGTTTCCGCGCCGATCCTCGTCATGAACAAGGCCGGCGGCAACCAGACGCTGTCGGCGGCCTACCTCGGGCAGCATCCCGCGGACCCGCACTACCTCCTCTTCGCAACCTCGAGCTTCATCACCAACCAGATCACGGGGCTCGCGCAGTACACCTATACCGACTACCCGCCGCTGGGCCTGGCGTTCCTCGACTACAGCGCGTTCATGGTTCCCGCCAATTCTCCGTTCAAGACGATGCGCGACCTGATCGAGCGCCTGCGGATCGACCCGGAATCGGTCGCGTTCAGCGTCATCTCGCGCGGCGGCACCTCGCACGCGGCGCTCGCGGTGGCCGCGAAGGAAGCGGGCGTGGATCTCAAGCGACTGAAGGTGGTCGTCTACAAGACGAGCGCCGAGGCGGCCACGGCATTGATGGGCGGGCACATACAGGCCGCCGTTTCCTCCGCCGCCGGCTCGACGCCGCAGGTGGTGGCGGGAAACATCCGCATGCTCGCCATCGTGAGCCCGCAGCGGCGCACCGGAGCCCTCGCGCACGTGCCGACGCTCGCCGAGCTGGGCTTGCAGGCGCCGGGACTCACGACGTGGCGCGCGATCTTCGGCGCGAAGGGCATCACCCCCGCGCATATCGCCTTCTGGGAAGAAGCGCTCGCTCGCGCGTTCGCCTCCGAAGAGTGGAAGGCGCGCATGGCCGAGGACAACGTCGCGGCGCCGCCCCTGCGCGGCAAGGAGCTCGCGAAGTATCTCGAAACCCAGCACGTCCATACCCGCACCGTGCTGGTGGAGCTGGGGCTCGCGAAGTGAGGCGGTGAAGGGGTGAGGAGATGAGGAGGTGAGGACGTAAGGAAATGAAGGTGGCGTTGGGATTGGACAACAAGCCGTGCCGGGCAAGCGCCCGAATACGGAAACACGAGGAGGCGTTTCATGAAACGTGTATCAGGCGATCGGTCTGCACTGCGGATCGGCAAACGGGCGCGCCGCGCTTCGTCCTGGCGCACCACCGCGGGCCTGGTGGCAGTCGCCACGACGCTGGCCCTGGGCGCAGGCGTCGCACGAGCACAGGGCAAGTGGCCGGACCGGCCGATCCGTCTGTTGACGCCGTTCGCGCCCGGCGGAGGCTCGGACATACTGGGGCGTGCGCTGGGCCCATCCGTATCCGAGGCGCTCGGCCAGCAGATCGTCGTCGACAACCGGCCGGGCGGCGGCGGAACCCTGGGCGCCGGCATCGCCGTGCGCGCCGAGCCCGACGGCTACACGTTCATCATCGTGTCGGGCAGCTACGGGGCGAACCCCATCCTGCACGACCTGCCCTATGATTCAGTGAAGGACATCACGCCGATCATCCTGGTCGGAGAGACCGGGCTCGTTACGACAATGAACCCGAAGGTCGCGATCAAGAGCGTCAAGGACCTGATCGCGTACGCCAGGGCCAATCCCGGCAAGCTGACGTTCGGCTCGGCCGGCGTCGGCGGTCTCGGGCACCTCGCGCAGGAGCTGTTTCAGTACATGGCGAAGATACAGATCACGCACGTGCCGTACAAGGGCAGCGGCCCGGTCATGACCGGGCTGCTGACGGGGGAAGTAAGTTCCAGCTTCAGCAGCCTGGTGGCGAGCATCCCCCACATCAAGGCCGGCAGGCTCTACCCCGTCGGCATTACCACGCCGAGACGCAATCCCGCCATCCCCGATGTGCCGTCGATCGGCGACACCGTGCCTGGCTACGCCGTGACACACTGGTACGGCATCTGGGGCCCGAAAGGAATTCCCAAAGGGATCGTGACCCGAATGAACCAGGAGTTCGCCAAGGTCATACGCTCCGAGAAAATGTTGAAGTGGCTCGCTACCGAGGGCCTGATCGCAGCCGGCGGTCCGCCCGAGGAGTTTCGAGACCGCGTCCACGAAGACGTGGAGAAATGGAAGAAGCTGGTGAAGGACGCCAACCTGGTGCTGAAGTAGCGGCACCCACTGCGGAAAATCGGAGACTGGAAACCAGAGACTGGAGCTGGAGACTGGTCCCTGGTCCCTAGTCTATCGTCAGTCCACCCGTATCTTCGCCGCCTTGATCACCTTTGCCCAGGCGGCCGTCTCCTCGCGCACCTGGTTGGCGAATTCCTGCGGCGTATTGCCGATCGGCTCGGCGCCGGCGTTGAGAAGGAGCTTGCGCACGTCCGCGTCGCCCAGCGCAGCCGTGACGTCGCGGTGCACCTTGCCGACGATCGCCTTCGAAGTCCCCGCCGGGGCGAGCAGGCCGTACCAGACCGAGGTATCGAAGCCCGCGACACCCGCTTCGGCAATGGTCGGAACGTCCGGCAACAGCGCGGAGCGACGCGCCGTGCTCACGCCCAGCGCGCGCAGCTTCCCGCCCTTTACCAGCGGCAGGGCGGCGGGCGTGTTGAAGAACATCGCCGCGAGCTGACCGCTCATGAGGTCGACGGCGGCCGGCGGGCCGCCCTTGTAGGGCACGTGTACGATGTCGATGCCGGTGCGGTACTTGAAGAGCTCCATCGCAAGATGCAGCGACCCGCCGGGACCGGACGAGCCGTAGTTCAACTTGCCGGGCCGGGATTTTACGTAAGCGACGAACTCCGGCACCGATTTCGCAGGCACCGACGGATTGACCACCAGGAGCTGGGACGTGCCGGCGAGCACGGTGATCGGCACGAACGCGCGCTGGGTGTCGAGCTCCTGCTTGCCCGCGAGGATGTTGTCGCTGGTCAGGGTGGTGTTGAGCGTGACGAGCTGCGTGTAGCCGTCCGGCGCGGCGGCGGCCGCGAGCTGTGTCCCGATGCGCCCGCCCAACCCCGGGCGATTGTCGACGACGACCTGGCGGCCCCAGGCCTCGTAGAGCTTCTGCCCGACGATACGCGCTACAATGTCTATGCTGCCGCCGACGGGGAACGTGACGAGCCAGCGCACCGGCCGTTCCGGGAAACGCGGTTCTTCGGCGGCGCGCAGGCGCCCAGGCGCGGCAACCGCGCAGAGGACGAGCGCGCTGCACAGCCAGAAGCGCAGCGGGATGGAGCGCGCAAGCCGTGCGCCGCCATTGGATCTCATCGATGTTCCTCCTCTTATAGTTATAGCAATAGCAACATTGATAGCGGCAACAATGAACAATGTCGCCGGGGCATTGTTGCACACTGCCGCGCAGAGTCGAACAGGGAAGCTCATGAATCAAGCCGCATTCGGCATGCTCACCGCACCCACGCTGCCGCCCAAGCCGCGCACGCACTCGCTCCTCCTGATGTCGGAGCTCGGCATCCCGTTGCGGGAGACAGAGGACCTGCTCGAAATCGCGGCGCCCATCATCGACTACGCAAAGATCACCGATCACCTCGGGCTGATCGAGCGCCTGTCGGCCGCCTGGGTGCGCAGGAAAATCGCCCTCTACAACGCGCACGACGTGAAAGTGATCCCCGGCGGCATTCCGTTCCAGGTCGCTGTCGTGCAGGGCAAGGTGCTCGATTACTTCGAGGCGGTGCGCGATCTGGGCTTTGCCGGCGTCGAGATGAGCGAGGACGTGATCGAGCCGATCGCTGCCGGGCGGCGCGAGGAATGGATAGGGAAGGCCCGCGAGATGGGGCTTGCGGTGATGACCGAGATGGGGCGCAAGAACGTCGACGTGAAGTTCGACCCCGAGGCGACCGCCCGGCAGGTCGAGCGCGACGTGAAGCTCGGCGTGTCCAAGGTCTACGTCGAAAGCGCGGAAATCCAGCACCTCGTCAAGGAGAATCCCGCGGCTCTCGACCGCTTGTTCCAGATTGACGGCGGCAGGCCTCTCCTGTTCGAGCTCGGCTTGAACTCGCCGCAGGAAAAGGCGTTCTGGCTCGTCGAGCGCTACGGCCCGCAGATCAACTTCGCGAGCGTGAGCCCGGCCGACGTCGTGCCGGTGGATGCCATCCGCCGCGGGATGCACCGCAAGGCCGAGTTCAGGTTCCTGCAGCCGAAGCGGCCTTCCGCGCGATAGCGCGCCCCAGGTACGGCGCCGCAGATGCCACGCCCCGGATACTATGTCCCCGATACGACGTCTCGGCAAATGCGCCCCGGGTAACGGCGTCCCGAGGTACGGCGATCTATCGGTCTTTTCTGAGACACTTCATTCTGCTACAGCTCCACCGTCCGCCCGCCGCTGAAGATGAGCAGTCCCCGTACCACCTTGTCGGGGAAAACCGACTGCATCGCGGCGCGGTAGCCCTCCAGCTGTAGCCGGTACTGCGCGGCAAGGTCGTCGTTCTCCGGGCTGTCGCCTGTCTTGTAGTCGAGCACCCACACTTCGTCCTCGAATTCGACCAGACGATCGATACGACGCAACTCGCCGCTTTCGCTGGCATAGGGAACTTCGTTCAGCGCGCGCCGGTACTGCCCGGCGTCGAAGAAACGCGAGAGCGCGGGCGTCGCGAGCACGCGCTGCGCCTGGTCCCACATCGGCGCGAACTCGCGCTCCGTCAATCCGGATTCGCGCTGCAGGACGCCGCGCTCGATCGGTGCGCCGCCGGTGAGGCGCTCGAGCAGCGAATGAAAGGTCACTCCGTAGGCGAGTCCCGTTCCGGCCAGGATCGCCCGCCGCTCCCCGGTCGGGAATGGCGTGTTGAGGCGGGAATCGGCAGAGGCGGCGGCCCCGACTTCCTGCACCGATTCCTTTCTGCGGGGAGCCGGGTCGGCGGAGAGATCGTCCCCGTGCACGGCCGTGACGGCCGGGTCGTCCGTCCTGCCCGCCAGCGTCGCTGCGCGCACCTTCTCGTACCACAACCCCGGTTTCCTGTTCCGTATCTCCGAGCCGCTCAGGATGAACGCCTGCTGCGCGCGAGTCATCGCCACGTAGAGCAGGTTGAGCTCTTCGCGCTCCTCGCGCTGATTCTCGCCTTCCATGATCGCCTGCTGGGCGGCGCTCAAATCTGCCTTGACCGTGGAGAGCGAAAAACGGCGCGGCGCGGCGTCCTCGGGCGGCCAGTCGACGAGCGCGTCGTAACCACGGCCGGAATCGGGCGGACTCGCCGCGTCGAGCAGCCACACCACGGGCGACTCCAGGCCCTTCGCCCCGTGGATGGTGTAGATGCGCACGGCGTTGCCCGCATCGCCGACGATGCCTTCGTCCGGTGCTTCCTGAGCGGGCGCCTCGCGCAGGTCCATCAGCTCGTGCAGGAAGCGCGGCAGGCTCGGATAGCGCCCCGAATCGGTGTCGAGCGCGCGCTGCATGAACGCCTGCAGATTGGCGCGCACCGCGCCGCGCATGACTTCCGGCACCGCCTGCTGGTAGCGCTCCAGCACGTCCGCCTCGAAATAGATACGGTCGAGCTGATCGTGCACCGGCGCGGAATCCGTGCGCTCCAGCCAGCGCGCGAGGAGCGCATGTGCCCGCGTGAGCGCCGCGCCGCCGCCGGCACTGCCTCCACCGGAGACAAGCCGGCGCAGGCGCTCCCACCACGTGCCCTCCCTGTTCTCACCGCCGGCCGCAGCGAGCGCCTTCAGGTCTTCGTCCGTGCAGCCGAACACGGGGGAGCGCAGCGCGTGGGCGAGCCGGAGGTCGGCGAAGGGCGAGACGAGGAATTCGAGCAGCGAGACGATGTCCTTCGCCTCGAGCGTATCGAGGAGGCCCCCGTAGCGCGAAGTGACGAACGGGATCTGGGCGATGCGCAGCGCACGCTCATAGGTTGCGAGATGCGTGCGCCGCCGCACCAGGAGCATGACGTCGCGATACTCCGCTGCGCGGAACTGCCTGCCCTCGGTGTCGGCGATCCGCCAGGTCTCGCGGATCTCCCGGATCTTCGCGACGAGCAGGTCTGCCTCGCGCCTGCGCCTGCTGTCTTCCACGTCGATGAACGGCGCCTCGAGCGGGTTGCGGAGCGTTGCTGCATCCGTGGGCTGAGCCTCCAGCTTCGGGTCGGCCTTCACGAGCGGCAGCACTTCCACCCGTCCAGGCTTGCGCGCGTAGTGAACGGCGTGCTCCTCGAATCCGTCGAACGCCAGCCCGGCGTCGCCGAACAGCCGATTGACCACGTCGACGACCGGTTGCGGGCAGCGGCGCGTCTCGTGCTGCGGCACTTTCTCGGCGCCGAAATCCTCCTCCAGATACGTGCCCGCCATGCCGAAGAGCCGCGCCTCCGCGCGCCGGAAGCGGTAGATCGATTGCTTCGGGTCGCCCACCATGAACACGGTGGGCCGCATGTCCGCGCCCACGGCCGCCTCCAGCCAGCTCTTGAGCGTCAGCCACTGGAGGGGATTCGTGTCCTGGAACTCGTCGAGCAGGATGTGACGGTAGCGGGCATCGAGCTTGAACTGCATGTAGAGCGCATGCTCGCTTACCGAGACGAGGCGCCAGGCGTGCCATTCGATATCGGCGTAGTCGATCACGAGGCGCTCTTCCTTCACGCGCCGGTAGGCCTCCAGAAGCGCGACACCGCAATGAAGAGCGGCCTCGTTATAGCGATAGCTCTCCTGGTCTATGAGGTTGCGGCGCGCCTCCTGCACGCGCCCGGCGACTCGCGCATGCAGCTCCAGGAATCGCGCGCTTCCCGCTTCGAGACGCCGCGCGCTCCTGATCGTGTCCTTCCGGGGCTCCCCATCCGCCCTGAGAAGGACGCGGCATGCGGCTCGAAGGCGTTCAGCGGCGGCGTCGCCCTCGCAAGCCTGGAGCAGGCATCCCAGCCGGGCGTTTTCCTGCTCCGGCTTGGCGGCACTGCGTTCGAGCAGACGCGCGTACTCCGCCAAATCGCTGCAGAACGTGCCGTCGGCATAGAGCCGACCTGCGACATCCTCGTCGCGATCGACTTGCATGTCGGCCTCTATCCGCTCGAGGGCATACCCGATCGGGTCCGCCTGCTCGTGCGTGTAGGCCCACCACTCGGCGCGGCGATAGAGGAAGTTCGTGAGGACCCGCTGCGTGTTGTTCAGGCCGCAGTCGCGGAAAAGCCGGTCGAGTCCGCGCGCCGCCGGGCTCCCCGGGTCGCGCTGCACCCGGCTGGCGAAGAGCTGCCACGCCTCGTCCACCAGCGAGGAAGTCTGCTCCACGAGGTTCACCTCGCCCAGCGCGCCGGCGTCGAGGGGCGCGCGCCGCAGGATCTGCAGGAACCAGCTGTGGAAGGTGGCGATCGTGATCGCCGGCTGGTGGGTGAGCAGCTGCTCGAAAAGCGAGCGCGCACGCGGCAGCGCCGCCTCGATCTCCTGCTCCGGGACCTCGCGCTGGCGCAGGAATTCCCGCGCCTTGTCGTCGTCCACGGTCGCCAGCTCGCGCAGCCATTCGCGCAGCCGCGTCGCCATTTCCTGCGCTGCTTTGCGCGTGAACGTGATCGCGAGTATCTGCGATGGCGCGGCGCCGGCGAGCAGCAGGCGGACGATGCGCGACACGAGCAGCCACGTCTTGCCGCTGCCGGCGCACGCCTCGATGACGACGCTTGCCTGCGGCGAAAGCGCCCGCGCGGCGAGCTCGCGCTGTCCGGCGCTCATCTCAATCGCAGGCACGTGTGCGACGGATTCTAATCATGCCAGTGATCCTTGCGGCACAGGCCGCGCGCCTCGCAGTACTCGCACACTGCTTCCGTTCCCTGGGCGCGCAGGCTCGCGCCGGCGGCGAGCGAATCGAACATGGCGGCAAGGCGTGTGGTCGTGGCCCGTGCGAGCGGCTGGATATCCTCGCTGGGCACTGCCTTGACCTCCCCGCGATCGACCGAAAGAAACATCGCTTCGGTAACCGCGTCGCCCCAGAGGAGCGCGTAGACCGCGAGCTGGACGTCCTCACCCGGAACCTGGAGCGAGTCCTGGAGCGGCTTCACCGGCCTTGCCTTGTAATCGATCACTGCGTAAGAGCGCGACTCGTGACTCGTGGTCCGCGACCTGCCTTCAGTCCTGCTGTCGACACGGTCGAGCCGGCCGTGCAGGGTGACCGTCGCACCATTGGGCGTGCCGATCTCGATAGAGCGCGGGATCTCCCCTTCAGACCACATCCAGCCGGAAGCCTCGCGCTCGCGCTGCCAGCGGAGGTAATCGGGGACGAGCCCCTTCCACCGGGCAAGCCAGGCCTGGGCGAAGTAGTTGCGGGCGACGATGGGCGCGAAGGCCTCGTCGCTAAGCCTTTCGAGCTCGAGCTGCGCCGCGGCCAGGTCCAGGGCAGAGGCGACGGGATGCGCGCGGTGAAACCTGGTCAGCACGTCGTGCAGCAGGCTGCCGTAGTCCCTCTTCTGGATTTCCTCCTCGACTTCGTCGAGCTCGCCCAGCCCCAGCACGTAGCGCGCGTGGTACTGGTAGGGACAGGCGACGAGCGAGTTGTAAGCGCTCGCGGAGATCCGGCGGGGCAGCAGAGTGCCCGCCGAGGGCGCAGGCGCCCGCGTCGCTTCCACCTCCAGCTTCGGGCCCGCCGGACGCACATCGGCGTACGCGAGCCGGGTCGCGAGCGCATGGTCGGCGAGGCCGGCTTCGTAGGCGAGCTGGTGCAGCGCAACCAGCCGCTCGAAGATCGGCGAGAGCAGGTTGTCCTCGCCGCCTGCCATACGCTGCCAGGTTATCGCGACATCGCCGCACGAGGCGATCAGCGCGGCCAGATCCTCCTCCATTTCCTTTACACGCTCGGACCACGTGGGAAGCTTCAGCTCCGCCCTCACGCCCTGGCTGAAGAACATGGCGGCCGGGTCCGGCCCGGGCAGGTGCGCGGCATCGGCCCCCATTATCAGCACGGCATCGAACGGGCGCAGGCGCGTCGCCGCCAGGCTCGTGAACACCACCGGGCTCTCGATCGTGCGATCCCGGTAGGTCGCTCCTTCGAGCTGGCGCGCGAGCCAGCGCCGCCACTCGGAGAAATCGACGGCCAGCGTGCCCGCCTCGAGCTCGCCGCCAAGGCGGCCCACGAGGTCGAGAAGCTGGGCCCCCGCGCTGTCGTCGGCAAGACCGCCGAGCAGGCCGATTTCGTCCAGGCTGGCCGTGAGCGCGACCAGCCAGCGCGGGATCGTGCGGCGGCGTCCATGCCCGAGCGCGTTGATACCCTGCCGGATGCGCGCGAGCATCTGGCGCACCTGGTGGTCCTGCTTCGCCTCGGTGAGCTCGATGAAATGGTCGAGCCCGGAGACCACGTTCTCTTTGCGCACGTAGCCTTCGAGCCGTAACACTGCTGCGCGGCGCGCCTCGCGCGCCCAATCGTGAAACGCGAACGGCGACTTCATCAGATCCAGAAGGTCGCGGTAATAGCAGTCGCCGCTTGCGACGTCGAGCCAGCGGCCGATCGCCGTCGCCGCGCTGGTGGTCGAGAACGCCCAGCCCGCCTCGTCCTTTACCAGCACCTGGGCGCGCTCGAGCAGCGCCCGCGCGCGCCGCGCCACCAGGCGGTCCAGCACGACTACGGCGATGCGCTCCCTGCCCGCAAGCAGCCATTCCCGGACGGTGACGTCCACCGCCTGCGCCTCCTGTTCCGCGCTCGAGGCGTCGACGATGCGCAGCCTTCCCGCGAGCGCGCTCGCCGGGTGCGCAGCCTTTAGCGCCAGCGCGCGATCGCGCAGCCCGGGATACTCCGCTGCGGCGGGCCACGCCGCGGCAAGCGTCTGCGCGGGGGCGTCGCCGCCAGCTTCGCGATCCGCCCGGAAAACGTGCACCGGCGCGCGCTCCGCGTAGCGCTCGAGAAAGCGCTGCTCTCCGGGCGGTAGACGCTCGAGGCCGAGCGCGTAGAGCGGCGCGCAAGCGCTCTCCGCGATACGCGCGAGCCCGAGCTGATGGGCCGCCGCCGGATCGAGCTCGTCCGTCACACGCTCGAGCACGTGCCACAGCTCATGGACGAGCTGCGCCTCGAAGGTGAGCGACGCGCCGGTCTTCGCGCGGTAGGCGACCTCGAGCTGACGGTTGAACGCCCGGAAGTCGGCGGGAAGGGCGACGTTGCCGCGCGTAAGCTCCTCGAACAGCCCTGCCAGCTCGGCGCTCACGGCCCAGAGGTCGGCGGACTCCAGCCAGCCGCGCTTCTGCAGTTCCTGGTACAGGAGCGCCTCGCGCGCCGCGCGCGAGGCCACAGGCTTGTCGAGCGCAACGCCCGATGCCCAACGCTCGAGCGTCGTGATGTGCGGCAGGAGCAGCGTGGGCACAGCCGCAGCCGCGCACAGGGCTCGCGCAATGTCGGCAGCGACGTGCAGTCCGGGAACCAGCACGACCGCGCGCGAGAGATCGGGCAGGAACGCCCGCTCCTGCGCCACGACGTGCGCGGCCGCCTGCGCGAGAAAATCAGCTACCGGAAGCGCCGTGCGGACGAGACCTTTTGCAGGGGTTGCAGACATACGGACAGGATCGAAGCGCGTGGCGCCCGCGCTCGCGGCGCGAGCCGCCATGCTACGCGGTTAGGGACCGTCCGCAGAACGCGGTCGGCGCCCTTGCTTCAAGCGGGTGTGGAACGTCGAGGCAGCGCATACCTGCCGTCACCGCACGGATATTGCGGTATGGGCATATTGTGCCGCCCTCCGCACGAGCACGCTGCCACAAGGGAGCAGGCTGCCCCGGAACGGGCCAAAGGCACCGGAAAAGCGGCCGGAAGGCGCCTGGCAGGGCGGACGCCCGCCCTGGCACTCACTTCTCGAACAGATGATCCTTGTCTTTCACCTTGGCCCAATTGTCGGCATCCTCCGGCGCCGGCTTCTTCTCGATGATCGGCTTCCACACCTTCGAGAGCTCGGCATTGAGAGGGGTCCACTTTTTCTGATTGTCGGGGACGTCATCCTCCGCAAAGATCGCCTCGACCGGGCATTCCGCGACGCACAAGGTGCAGTCTATGCACTCGTCCGGGTCGATGACGAGCATGTTGGGACCTTCCCGAAAACAATCCACCGGACACACATCAACGCAGTCGGTATACTTGCACTTGATGCAGGACTCGGTGACAACGTAAGTCATAGTATTCCTTTGGTATTTCGCCGAACTTGAAACGCTGCTGATGGTCCATATTTTAGCAAATGTCGGGGCGGGAGACCGGCACCCTAAGGCCCTTTGCAAAGCAGGGTAAATTTGGTTAGCATAAGTCACATAAGTCTCTGCCACACCCCCTGTGGCACATTTCCGTCAGTTCCCGAAGGCAGGTTCCATGAGTGAGCATATCCATTACGTTACCGATCAGACGTTCGAGCCCGAAGTACTGCAGTCGTCCACGCCCGTCCTGGTGGACTACTGGGCCGAGTGGTGCGGCCCGTGCAAGATGATTGCGCCGATCCTGGACGAGGTCGCCAAGGAATATTCCGGCCGCCTCAAGGTCGCCAAGCTCAACATCGACGAAAACCAGTCCACGCCGCCGAAGTACGGCATCCGCGGCATTCCGACCCTGATGCTGTTCAAGAACGGGTCGGTGGAAGCCACCAAGGTCGGTGCCCTTTCCAAATCCCAGCTAACGGCGTTCATTGACAGCCATATCTAGACCTCCAAACTTTTCCCGCAGGCGTCAGGGCGAGGCTTCCCTCGCCCTGCAGCAGGACCCGGGCGCCCCGGACGCGGGCGGCGAATCTTCCGCCCCGCCCCCGCCCTCCCCTTCCCCTCCGTCCCCCGTCTCCACCGACAAAGAGTCGCGGTTTATGCATTTATCCGATCTGAAAAACCTTCACGTTTCCGAGCTCCTTGAAATGGCGACCCGCAACGAAGTCGACGGCGCCAACCGCATGCGCAAGCAGGAGCTCATCTTCGCGCTGCTCAAGAACCAGGCCCGGAAGGGCGAGAGCATCTACGGCGGCGGGACCCTGGAAGTGCTGCCGGACGGATTCGGATTCCTGCGCTCGCCGGACACCTCCTACCTCGCGGGCACGGACGACATCTATGTCAGTCCGTCGCAGATACGCCGCTTCAACCTGCACACGGGCGACTCGATCGAAGGCGAGATCCGCACCCCGAAGGACGGCGAGCGCTACTTCGCCCTCGTCAAGGTGGACAAGGTCAACGAGGAGGCGCCGGAGAACTCGAAACACAAGATCATGTTCGAGAACCTCACGCCTTACCATCCGACCGAGCTGCTCAAGCTCGAGCGCGATATCAAGGCTGAGGAAAACATCACCGGGCGCATCATCGACATCATCGCCCCGATCGGCAAGGGCCAGCGCGGCCTGATCGTCTCCCCGCCCAAGGCCGGCAAGACAGTGCTCATGCAGCACATCGCCCACGCGATCACCGCGAACCATCCCGGCGTCGTGCTGATCGTGCTCCTGATCGACGAGCGCCCGGAGGAAGTGACCGAGATGATCCGCTCGGTGAAGGGTGAAGTGGTGTCTTCCACGTTCGACGAGCCCGCCTCGCGCCATGTCCAGGTCGCCGAAATGGTGATCGAGAAGGCGAAGCGCCTGATCGAGCACAAGAAGGACGTGGTGATACTGCTCGACTCCATCACCCGGCTCGCGCGCGCCTACAACACGGTCGTGCCCGCTTCGGGGAAGGTGCTGACGGGCGGGGTCGACGCCAACGCCCTGCAGCGGCCGAAGCGCTTCTTCGGCGCCGCGCGCAACATCGAGGAAGGCGGCTCGCTCACCATCCTCGCCACCGCGCTCATCGACACCGGCAGCCGGATGGACGACGTGATCTACGAGGAATTCAAGGGCACCGGCAACATGGAAATCCACCTCGACCGGCGCATGTACGAGAAACGCATCTTCCCCGCGATCAACGTCAACAAGTCCGGCACCCGCCGCGAGGAGCTCCTCATCAAGCAGGACGTGCTCCAGAAAATCTGGGTGCTGCGCAAGCTGCTCTATCCCATGGACGAGCTGGAAGCCACCGAATTCCTGCTCGACAAGGTCAGGCAGACGAAGGGCAACGGGGACTTCTTTGACAGCATGAGGCGCGGTTAGCGCATCTCAACCGGGAGCGCACCGCGGTACGCTCTAGTAGGAATGAAGGTCCGAGGCCGCAGCCTCTGACCGAACGTCTCGAAGCATGGAAATTCATCCGTCGGCTGCATGCGCGTCTCCGCAGCCGCATCCCGGCGGAGCCTGATCCCTTCGATCGCCCACTTCCTGGGCCTGATACGCAGAGGTTGACCGCCGGTCCCGAAACGCCGGGCGCCGCACAGCGCTGACTTATCGGGATACGCCGGCCCGTCGCCGCTGTCCAAGGGACATCACCCGGAATCGAGGAGATAGCCCATGTGGAAAGCCCTCCTGGCCATCGCAGCCCTGGCGCTCAGCGCCTGCGCCCCGCTCCCGCCGCATCCCATGGAAGCCCAGGCCAAGCGGTTCGAGAGCCTGCCCGACAAGTCCGTGATCTACCTGGTGCGCAGCCACCCGGATTTCCGGGATCTGCCCGCCCCGCTGGTGCTGGACGATGCCGGCGGTGTCACTACCTATCCGGGGACTTTTTTCCGCTGGGAGGTGCCGCCGGGCCGGCACCGCATAGCCGGCTTCGCCGGCGACAGCGGACAGATCGTTCTGGACACCCGTGCCGGGGGCGTGTATTACGTGCGGCAACTGGTGGCAGGATGGCGCTCTCCAAACTCGACTTTTCAGCTCGTCACGGAACCGACCGGCCGTGCAATCGCGATGCAAGGGAGCTTCATTCCCGTGCAGTGATGCCGATGCGCCTGAGGGCTATCCTGCGTGGAGCAGCTCCTGGGCATCGCGCGCTGGCGGCCTGCGCCTTCGCGGCCCTGGCGTGCGCTCTGGGCGGATGCACCTCCACGCCGCAAGCCTCGCCCGACCGCGACGCCGACGCCAAGCGTTTCGCGGCGCATCCGGCTTCGGCCGCCGTCTACATCTACCGCCCCGACCTGCCCGGCAGCAACGCAACGCAGTCTAACCTTTGGATCGACGGCCGCCTGATCGGCCAGACGCTTCCCCGCAGCTACTATCGCGTCGATCTCCGCCCCGGCACGCACGAGCTTCGCGGCGACGGCCCCGACCACGGCGCTTTCGCCATCACCACGGCAGCCGGCCAGGTCTACTTCGTCAGATTGAACGTCGTGGCGGGCGCGATGCGCTTTTCACCCGCTGCGCCGGAAACCGGCGGGCAGGAAGTCCTGCGCTGCTGCTCGCTGCTGGAAAACTGGACGCCGGGCCAGCGGCCGCTCCTGCGTTAGTCGCGCCGGCTCGCGGGCGACAGCGTCCGCATCACCGCGGCCAGCCTCGTCTCCACGCCCAGCTTTGCAAACACGTGCCTTTCCAGCACAGTGGGATCCGAAGCTTGGAATTCACGTGACTTGAAGTCGCG
>JADMIO011602860.1_pt1 | contig 56395 bp, 52 predicted proteins | sample 8958161 | NCBI WGS metagenome assembly JADMIO01 (sample SAMN16585339, study PRJNA669376) | soil metagenome | isolation source: Crop rotation soil | place: USA: Cullars Rotation, Alabama | collected 2011
CGCCCGCCAGCCTGTGCTGATCACCGTCGAGGACGAAAATGCAAACGATGCCGCTGTGCTGTTTCTGGTCGGCGGCGCAGAGCCGCCCGACTGGAACGGCTCCCGGCTTGCGTCGTTTTCCCGCGTGGTGCTGCTGTTCGAGGGCCGCGATCCCGAAGCCGTATCCTTGGCGCGCAAAGCCTGGAATGAAGCAAGAGCGGCGCAGCGCGATGCGACTTACTGGAAACAATCGCCGGGGGGCAAATGGGAAAAGCAGGCTTGACAGGGGCAAGCGGCCACCGCTCTGTGTGGCAAGGGGCGTTGTAGCGGCGGAGCAATGTCCCTTTACGGTCCTGGCATCCTCATCCTTCTCATCCAGTTGGCCTTTGCCGCGCACGTCATTCGCAGCGGACGGGCCTATATCTGGATCCTCCCCATTATGTTTCTGCCGCTGATCGGCTGTGTTGCCTATCTCGTGTTCGCCATTCTGCCCGACATGGCCAGGAGCAACACGGCCCGGCGCTTTGCCGACGACGTGGTGAACACCGTCGATCCGGGGCGGGGTTATCGCGAGAAAAAGCGGCAAGTGGAGATGGTGGGCTCGGCGCAGGCCAAGCGCGAGCTTGCCGACGAATGCATCAAGCGCGGCTATTTCCAGGACGCCATCGACCTTTACCAAAGTGCGCTCGGCGGCGGCTTCGAGAACGATCCTGCCATGCTGCATGGACTGGCGCGCGCCAAGCTGCTGGCGGGCGACGGCGCTGGCGCGCAGGCAACGTACGAAAAACTGAAGGCCGCCGATCCCGTCGCCTTCAGCGCCGATGCCGAGCTCGATTACGCCCGTGCGCTCGCTTTGCAGGGCAAGAACGAGGAGGCCTTGCGGCAATACGAAACCGTGCTGCCGAAATATCCCGGCGAGGAGGCGCGCTGCCGCTACGCGCTGCTGCTGGAGAAGCTGGGGCAGCACGAGCGGGCCCAGCGTGTGTTCCGCGAGATCGTAGAGTCGGTTCGCGGTGCGCCGTCTTACTACCGCAGCCGCCAGCGCGAATGGGTGAAAATCGCCCGCCAGAACCTCAGCTGAGCTGTTCCAGGTTGGTCATTTCCCGCTCGTACTGTTCGTTTGCCACAACCCAGCGCGACTCTGCCGCATCGAGTTTGCGCTGCGCCTCGGCGCGCTTCTTGGATACTGCACTGCCTTTTATTGGATCGTGGACGAACAGCAGCGGATCGGCCAGCGCTGCGTCGAGCTTGGCAAGCTCCGCCGTGAAAGTTGCGATGTGCCGCTCCTCCATTTCTATCTTGTCCCGCAGCGGCTTGAGCTTCTCCCGTCGTATGGCGGATGCGCGACGCGCGTCCTCTTTCGAACGCTTCGGTCCAGATTCCTCGCGCGTCAACGCGTCTTCGCCCGAGAGCAGCACTTGGCGATAATCCTCCAGATCGCCCTCGAATGGTTGAACGCGGCCGTTCGCCACCAGCCACAAGCGATCAGCGGTCGTTTCAATCAGCCGCCGGTCGTGGCTCACGAGAATCACGGCGCCTTCGAAATCGTTCAAGGCGGTCCGCAATTCTTCCCGGGCGTCTATGTCGAGATGATTGGTCGGCTCGTCAAGAATCAGCAGGTTCGGCGAATCGAGAACGGCCAACGCCAGCATCAGCCGCGCGCGTTCGCCGCCCGAGAGCTGGCCCACTTTGGTGAGGGCCTTGTCGGCCGTCAGTCCGATGGAGCCGAGCTTGGTGCGCAGCTGTTGTTCTGTGAGCTTCGGACGCAACCGCGACAGGGTCTGCACGGGTGTCAGCGTTGGATCGAGCTCTTCCAGCTGATGCTGCGCGAAATAGCCCACGTCCAGTTTCTTGGCCCGAACCGTCGTTCCGCCCATCAGCTCAAGCTTTTCGGCCAGCAGTTTGGCGAAAGTAGACTTGCCGTTGCCGTTCTTTCCCAAGAGCGCAATGCGGTCATCCGGATCAATGCGCAGGGTCATGTTGGCGAGTACCGGCCTACCGGCATCGTACCCTACGGACGCCTTTTCGAAAGTGACGAGCGGCGGGCTTGCCGGCTGTGCCTTCGGCAATTTGATGGGCGCGATGTGCTCATCCAGCGGCACGTCCTTGAATTCCAGCTTCGCGATCATGCGAAGCCGGGTCTGTGCCTGCCGCGCTTTCTCCTTCTTGTAGCGGAAGCGGTCGACATAGGCCTGCATATGCGCGCGCGCCAGCTGCTGCTTCTTGTTGAATGCGATATCGTTGGCGCGCCGCATGGCGCGTACTTCCGCGAAGGTGTCGTAGTTGCCGGAATAGAGCTTCAGCCGCCCGTGCTCGAGGTGGAGAACGAATTCGGCGAGCGTGTTGAGCAGGTCGCGATCATGGCTGACGATCAGCACCGTGCCGCGGTAGCGGCGCAAGAAATCCTCCAGCCACAGCACGCCTTCCAGATCGAGATAGTTGGTCGGCTCATCGAGCAGCAGCAGGTCGGGCGCGGCAAACAGAATGGCGGCGAGCGCCACCCGCATTCGCCAGCCGCCGGAGAACTCACGGCACGGCCGCAGTTGGTCTCCGGCGGAAAAGCCGAGCCCGGCGAGAATGGAGGCGGCGCGCGCCGGCGCCGCATAGGCGTCAATGGCATCGAGCCGGTGATGAATGTCGCCTAGCTTGTGCGGATCGGTTTCGGTTTCCGCGGCGTCCAGCAAGCGCACGCGTTCTGGATCGGCAGCCAGCACCGTCTCGAGCAGATTGGCCTCGCCCGATGGAGCTTCCTGGGCCACGGAACCGATGCGCCAACTGGCCGGTATCCGCACCTCGCCGGCATCGGCATGCAGCTGATCGAGAATGAGTTTGAGCAGAGTCGTTTTGCCTGCGCCGTTCCGGCCGACGAGTCCCACACGACGTCCGGCAGGCAGGCTTGCGCTCGCGCCCTTCAGGATTTCGCGCCCGGCAATCCGGACGGTGACGTTGTCGATGACCAGCATGGCGGCGGCGCGTATAGCATGAGGCCGGCCGCGCTATTCAATCACTCAGGTCTGTCTGCACGCTCTTTTGCGGCCGTCGGTTGATATGAAGCGTGAAGATGTCACGCCGTGCATAGTGGCCCACCACATCGAAATCGTACTTGCCGCGGGCAATCGCGCCCGGATCAATGTCCGCGACGAGCACGGCTTCGCGCCCGTAAACGGGTGCGGCGATCTCTTCGCCCAAGGGCCCATAGATCGCGCTGCCGCCGCGAATGAGCACGGTGTCTGGCGCATCGCCCTGAACAGGATGGTAATCGGCGGGGCAGTCGCCGCGCGTCAGGTACTGCACCGCTGAGAGTACAAAGCAGCGGCCTTCGAGCGCGATGTGGCGCATCGTCGTCTGCCAGGTGTCGCGGTCGTCCACGGTGGGAGCGCAGTAGAGGTCGATTTCCTGCGCATACATCGCCATACGCAGCATCGGCATGTAATTCTCCCAGCAGATGACGGAACCAATGCGGCCGATCGCGGTGCTTGCAACATCCAGTGTCGAGCCGTCGCCCATGCCCCAGATCAGCCGCTCGCTGGCGGTGGGCATCAGCTTGCGCCGCCGGCCGATCAACTCGCCGGAGTCATTGAAGTGCAGAACCGCGCAATAGAGTGTGCCGCCGTCGCGTTCGACAACTCCGGTCACAATATGCGCGCGCAGCTTTGCGGCCGCCTCACCGATGGCTGCCGTTTCCGGTCCGGGTATTCCGATCGCGGATTCGAAATAACGGCGAAACAGATCGCGCCCCTCCGCGCTGCGCGAACCCACATGCGCGCCGAAGGTCACGCCTTTCGGGTAGCCGCCGACAAACGCCTCCGGAAACAGGACGAGCTGCGCGCCTTGTTCCGTTGCGTCAGCCGCGAACTGCTTCAGTTTGGCTAGCGTGGCTTGCGTGTTGAACAGCACCGAACCGGCCTGCACAACGGCGACTTTCGTCATCACTCCCTCCCTGCGCGCGCTGCGTTGTTAACAAACTTGCCCATTTCGCTTCGCGCTTCTATAAGGCCCGCGCTTTCCCCATTTTGGAGTCGCACATATGCCGGTCGAGCACACGCTGTCGATCATCAAGCCTGACGCAACACGCCGCAACATCACGGGCGAAATCATCGCCCGCTTCGAAAAGGCCGGGCTGCGCGTGGTCGCCCAGAAGCGGATGTTGCTCTCCACGGCACAGGCGGAAGCCTTTTACAACGTGCACAAGGCGCGGCCGTTCTTCCGCGGCCTCGTGGAGTTCATGACCAGCGGCCCCGTCGTGGTGCAGGTGCTGGAAGGCGAGAATGCCATTGCGAAGAATCGCGAGGTGATGGGAGCCACCGATCCTGCAAAGGCTGCCCCAGGGACAATCCGCAAAGATTTCGCGGAATCCATTGAAGCCAATTCCGTGCATGGCTCAGACGCGCCGGAGACCGCCAAGGCGGAAATCCGCTTCTTCTTCAGCGATCTCGAAATCTGCGGCTGATGGCGGATTACGCGCCCAACGCCATGCGGGACAAGGTTGTCGTCATTACGGGCGCCACATCCGGCATCGGCGAGGTCGCGGCCGACCGCCTGGCGCAGAAGGGCGCTCGCATCGTGTTCGTGGCACGTGACCGGACTCGCGGCGAAGCAATGCGCAAGCATCTGCGTGCCATTGCCGGGCACGCCGATCACCTGGTGCACTACGCCGACCTCTCCCGGCTGTCGGACATGATGCGCGCGGGCAAGGAGATTGCTGACAGCGAGCCGCAGATCGATGTGCTGATCAACAATGCGGGCGCAATGTTTACCCACCAGCAAGTCACGGACGACGGACTGGAGCGCACCTTCGCGCTCAACCACTTGTCGTATTTCGTCATCACCAATCTTCTGCTGGACCGGCTGAAGACGACGCCGGGCGCGCGCATCGTTTCCACCGCCTCGGACGCCCACAAGGGCGCGCGGCTGCACTTCGACGATCTGCAGTCGACCCGCGGCTATTCCGGATTCGCGGTGTACGGGCGCAGCAAGCTGATGAACATCTTGTTCACCCGCGAACTGGCGCGGCGGCTGGCCGGCACAGGTGTGACGGCGAATTGCCTGCATCCCGGCTTTGTGGCGACCCGGTTCGGCGACCAGAGCGGCGGGTTCATCTCGCTCGGAATTGGTCTTGCAAAAAAGTTTGCGCTGACGCCGGAGCTTGGCGCTGAAACCATCATCTATCTGGCGTCTTCGCCCGATGTGGAGGGGCAGTCCGGCGGCTACTATTACAAGTGCGCGCTCGAGACGCCGTCCCGCGCGGCGCAGAACGATGCGAATGCCCAACGCCTATGGGAGATCTCCGCGAAACTCAGCCGCGTCGGATTCTAATCTTGCCTCGAATATCGCGCGCCGGTTCTCCAGTTTCACCTGGCCGCCCGCCACCAGCCTGAGCGCTTCGGGATAAAGCTTGTGTTCTTCCGCCAGCACGCGGCCGGCGAGCGTTTCCGGCGTATCGTCTGGCAGCACGGGTACGGCAGCTTGCGAAATGATGGGGCCGGAATCCAATTCCGGCACGATGAAATGCACGGTGCAGCCGGAAACCTTCACCCCCGCTTGCAGTGCTTGCCTGTGCACGCGAATGCCCGGAAACGCCGGCAGCAGCGAGGGATGGATGTTGATCAGGCGCCCTTCCCAGCGTTTCACGAACCATTCGGAGTGGATACGCATGAAGCCGGCTTCGCAGACCAGCGACACGTCGGCTTCGCGCAAGGCCGCATCGATGGCGGCATCGAAATCTTCGCGCGAGTCAAATTCGGCGTGCGGGACGACCTTCGCGGGAATGCCGAACCCTTGCGCAATTTCCAAACCGGGCGAATCGGCGCGATTTGAAATGACGAGCACAATCTGGGCGGGAAAATCCGGCATGCGCGCCGCTTCCGCCAAGGCGCGCAGGTTGCTCCCGCGGCCGGAAATCAAGACCGCTGTACGGACGCGATCCCTCATCAAAACTTCAGCGATCCGGTGTAACGCACCTTCGGCTCGACGCCGCCAACGACCAGCGTGCCAAGGCGGGAGGCGCGATCGCCGTTCTCCTGGAAGGCATCGATCAAGTGCCCGGCCGCTTTCTCGCCGGCGATAACAATCAGACCAATGCCGCAATTGAAGGTGCGCAGCATTTCGCCTTCTTCGATTCCAGCCGATTTTGCCAGCCAGCCGAACACGGCCTGCGGATGCCAGGTTCCGAGGTCAATCTCCGCATCCAGCCCTTCAGGCAAAATCCGTGGCAGGTTTTCGGTGATGCCGCCGCCTGTGATGTGCGCCAGTCCCTTGATGCCGCCCGTATGCAAGGCGGCAAGCGTGCTCTTCACATAAAGACGAGTCGGTTCGAGCATCGCTTCGCCGAGGATTTTGCCGCTGTCGAACGAAGCGGTCTCGGTGTATTTGCCCCCGCTTTCCTCCACCACCCGGCGCGCCAGGGAGAAACCGTTCGAATGCAATCCGGACGAAGAAATCCCGATCACCACATCGCCGGCGGTCATTGAGTTCGTATCCGGCAAGATGGCGCCGCGCTCCACGGCGCCCACGGCGAAGCCTGCAAGATCGAAATCCCGCCCCGCGTAAAGCCCCGGCATTTCCGCCGTCTCGCCGCCGATCAGGGCGCAGCCGCTGGCCGTGCAGGCTGCCGCGATCCCTTCGATCACGATGGCGGCCGCATCCACGTCCAGCTTGCCGGTTGCATAATAGTCGAGAAAAAACAGCGGCTGCGCGCCCTGCACGACGATGTCGTTGACGCACATCGCGACCAGGTCTTGTCCAATCCCGCCATAGAGTCCCGTCTCAATCGCGATTTTCAGCTTGGTGCCAACGCCGTCCGTGGACGCGACCAAAATCGGATCCTTGAACCCGGCTGCCTTCAGATCAAAAAGTCCCCCGAACCCGCCAAGCTCGGCATCTGCGCCGGCGCGCCGGGTTGCCCGGGCCAGCGGCGCGATCCGCCGCACCAGCGCGTCGCCGACATCGATGTCCACACCCGCTTGCTTGTAGGTGAGGCCGTTGCGCCCGGGTTTGCCGGAATTCATGCGCCTGTCAGAACCAAAGGATTGCGGGGGCGGTTTAAGCAGCGAGGCGGAGGCCCGCAAGGCGCGGAAGGGCTGCTTCCGCTGCCCGGCCTACGGCTTTATAGTTTGCACCCGCGAAAGGTCTCCATGCGTCTTCTCTCCCTCATTCTGCCGCTGCTCGTTGCCGCCCTGAGCTTCGGCGCAGTTCCTGCGCCCAAAAAGCCGCCCGTCCAACCCGCCGGCACCCCCCACCACGCAGCCCCACGGCCGGGCCAGGCGCATGGTGATCCTTACAGTGTCAACGTCCCGGTGGACGCTACGGCGGCGTCAGCCTCGGTGGCGCAGAACAACGCGATCAACGGCGGCCGTGCGCGCGCCTGGGCTGAACTGGCCCATCGCCTCGTGCCGGAGAAGGATAGGGATAAGCTTCCGAAGCTGGACGATGCGGGTCTCGAGCGGCTCATCCGCGGGTACACGGTGTCCGGCGAGAAGCGCTCCACCACCCGCTACATTGCCCGCATCACCTACATCTTCAATCCGGCCGCCGTGAAGCATCTGTTCCGGGTCGCCAATATCGGGGTTTCGGAGCCTTCCGGCAGCGCCATCCTGCTCGTGGCCATGTCGCCCACCTACAACGCGCATTCAGCCTGGGCGCAGGCCGTGGCGCAGCAGAAATACGCGAAGGCGCAATTTCCTCTGGTGGCTCCGATCGGTGACGAGGTTGACCAGTCCGCCCTCGGACCGCTGCATTTCGCAGACGCCAGGTGGGGCCAAGTACAGTCCGCCGCCGCGCGGGTGCACGCCGGGGAAGCGGTGCTGATGCAAGCCAGCAGTCCAGCCGCCAGCAAGATGATCGTGCGCATGCGTCGCGTGGGCGCGGGCAAGCCCGTGACGCTGGCCGATATCGAAGTGCCGATCGCTCCGGGCACATCGCCGGAGAAGGCGTACGCCACGGCAGCCGAGCAGGCGGAAGCTGCTATCGAGGAGGCCTCGAAAACCCGCGGCACTGTTGAAGCCACCAAGAAATCCAAGCTTGTGGCTGAGGTCCGCCTGTCCTCATTGCCGGAATGGAATAGCCTTTTGGGACGGCTGGAGTCCGTCGCAGCGATCAGCGATGTCGATGTGATCGCCATGAACATTGGCGAGGCGCGCGTGTCATTCGCCTACACTGGCACGCCGGATCAATTGAAGTCGGCCGTCGCGCAAGCGAACCTGACGCTCGCCGATCACGATGGCTCCTGGTGGATCAGCGCGGGCCGTCCTTCTGAAGAAGCTGGGTCTCAAGGATGATCCGGCAGCTGCCCAACACGTTGACGGCGCTGCGGCTGTTTTCCGCGCCGATCCTGGCCGCGTTCCTTCTTTACGGCCATCAAACCTATGCATTCGCCGTGTTCGCGTTCGCGGGATTTACCGATCTGGCGGACGGTTTCCTGGCCAAGCGCTTCGGGCTGATGACGCCGGTCGGCCGCTATTTCGATCCCGCAGCGGACAAATTGCTCATGCTGGCCGCGTTTCTGGCCCTGGCCGCCATCCATCAGACGCCGCTTTGGTTGACCCTTCTCGTAATCGGCCGTGACCTTGGCATCGTGCTTGGTATTGCCGCCGCCCACTGGCTGGCGCTGCCGTTGCGCGTCGAGCCGCTCACCATCGGCAAAGTGTGCACGGCCGTTCAGGTGGCCTATGTCGCCCTCGTGCTCTTGTTTCTTGCCTTCCACTGGAACGGACCGCGGGTGCTTGAGGCGGCGGCCTTCCTGGCAGCAGCTTTCACCATCGCATCCTGGCTTGCCTATGCCGCATTATGGCTGAAAGCGCTGGCTGCGCGTTATGGCAGAGCGGTCTGATCCAGGTTTCACGTGCCGTCGCAGATCCCCCTGCCGCTTGAGACTGCGCCATCCCTGACGCGCGCCGATTTCATCATTGCGGATGCCAATCGCGATGCGTTGGCCTTCATCGAATCCTGGCCTGCGTGGGCGATCTCGGCCGCCGCCGTGTACGGCCCGGCCGCATCGGGAAAATCGCACCTTGCCGAGATCTGGGTCGCCAGAAGCGGTGCGCAGCGGATAGCGGCCGGCGCACTCAGTGGCAGCGCCTTCGCGCTCCTCGACCGCGGCTATCCGCTGGTGATCGAAGATGTGGATTCCAGTCTTCCCAATCCCGCGCGGGATGGTGCGATTTTCGATCTGCTTGAAGCCGCCTCACCGGCCGTACCGGTCCTCCTGACCGGTCGAGCGGAGCCCCCGCACTGGCCGGCCATGCTGCCGGATCTATCCTCGCGCTTTTGTGCCCTGGTTGCCTTCTCGCTATGGGCACCGGATGACGAGCTGCTCCGCCGCCTCGCGCGCAAGCTCTTTGAAGACCGGCAGCTCGCCGTTCCCGATGCCACGATCGACCAGATTATCCGCACGCTGGAACGATCGCCCGCCGCGATTCGGGCCTTCGTGGCGCGAGCCGACGCCAAGGCACTGGCGGAAAATCGGCCAATTACCTCAGCTTTGGTCCGGGAACTCCTGGCGGAAGCGGACCTGACGGCTGGCTGACAGAGTCGCCGTTTTTGTTTAGGTTTGGTCACGAAATTGCGCGACAATTCGGCCATGGCGAAGACGAGAGCCAATCTCGGAGCGGTCTCCGACACCGACGAGGTGCCGTTTCCGGCGGACGCGCTATTGCCGCCAACGCTGCCGGGCCGGCTGCTCAACCGTGAGCTCTCCTGGCTCGCCTTCAATCGCCGGGTGCTGGACGAGGCGCGCAATCCGCGCCATCCGCTCCTCGAACGGCTCCGATTCCTGTCCATTTCGGCTTCGAACCTCGATGAATTTTACATGGTACGCGTGGCAGGCCTGCGCGGCATGGTGAGCGCCGGTGTCACGACGCTCAGCGACGACGGTCTGACGCCGGCCCTGCAGCTGTCGCGCATCGATCAGGGGGCGGGCGACCTGATCAGCGACCAGCAGAACCTCTGGTCCAATCTGCGGGGCGAATTGCGTGGCGCCGGCATCGTCGTCATGAAGCGGGAGGAGTTGACGGACGAAGACCGTCGTTGGCTCGATACGCATTTCCGTGAGCAGATTTTCCCCGTGCTCACGCCACTTGCGCTCGATCCGGCACACCCGTTCCCTTTCATCCCGAATCTCGCCTTCACTTTGGCGCTGCAGCTGACACGCCAGAAGGACGGCAAAAGCGTAACCTCGCTGCTTCCGATCCCGCCGCAGCTGCAGCGTTTCATCCGCTTGCCGGACAACGGCTCGGAGGCGCGATTTCTTACCCTTGAGCGCGTGATCGGGCTCTATCTGGAGCAGCTCTTTCCAGGCTACCACGTCAACGGCTCGGGTCTTTTCCGCATCATCCGCGACAGCGATGTCGAGGTTGAGGAAGAGGCCGAAGACCTCGTCCGGCTGTTCGAATCTTTGCTCCGCCGGCGCCGTCGCGGCTCTGTCATTCATGTCCAGTGCAGCGAGACCATGCCGCAGGATCTGCGGCTCTATATTGCCGATCATCTCGACATCGAACTGAGCGATCTGGTCATCGTTCGTTATCTGCTCGGGCTAAACGACACCAAGCAGCTGATTCTGGACGAACGGCCCGATCTGCAGTTCAAGCCGTTCGTTGCCCGGTTTCCGGAGCGTATCCGCGAAAACGGCGGAGATTGTTTCGCCGCGATCCGCGCCAAGGACATCATTGTCCACCACCCTTTCGAAAGCTTCGATGTGGTGGTGCAGTTTCTGCGCCAGGCAGCAACCGATCCCAACGTCGTTGCGATCAAGCAGACGCTCTACCGCACCTCAGAGAATTCGCCGATCGTCAAGGCGCTGGTTGAAGCGGCCGATGCGGGGAAATCCGTCACGGCGCTGATCGAGCTGAAGGCGCGCTTCGACGAGGCTGCCAACATCAAATGGGCCCGCGATCTCGAACGCGCTGGCGTGCAGGTCGTCTATGGTTTTATCGAGCTCAAGACTCACGCCAAGGTCAGTCTGGTGGTGCGGCGTGAGGGAGGCCGCCTGCGCACCTACGTTCATTACGGCACCGGCAACTATCACCCGGTGACAGCCAAGGTTTACAGCGATCTCTCGCTGTTCTCTGCAGACCCCGCACTGGGGCGCGATGCGGCGCAGCTGTTCAATTTCGTTACGGGCTATGCCGAGCCCGTTAGCCTCGAGAAGATCGCCATTTCGCCGCTCAACATGCGTGCGAAACTGGCCGACGCCATCCAGGAAGAGATCGCGCATGCGCGTGCCGGGCGCCCCGCCGCCATCTGGGCCAAGCTGAATTCGCTGGTGGACGCCCGGATCATTGACGGCCTTTACAAGGCGAGCCAATCCGGTGTGCGCATCGATCTGGTGGTGCGCGGCATCTGTTGCCTGCGACCCGGCGTGCCGGGCCTGTCGGAGAATATCCGGGTCAAGAGTATTGTCGGCCGTTTCCTGGAGCACGGACGCATCGTGTGCTTCGGCAACGGTCACGGTCTGCCATCGCCCAGGGCGAAGGTCTTCATTTCGTCCGCAGACTGGATGCCCCGCAATCTGGACCGCCGGGTGGAAGCGCTGGTGCCGATCGAAAATCCCACCGTGCACGAACAGGTTCTCGGGCAGATCATGGTGGCGTTGCTCAAGGATCAGGCGCAGAGCTGGATTATGCAGTCCGACGGCGACTATGTGCGCGACCCCGGCTACCTCCGCGAGGACGCTTTCTCGGCGCATACGTATTTCATGACCAATCCATCGCTGTCCGGCCGCGGCCGCGCGCTCAAGATGGCGCAAAAGCGACCAGCGGTGATTGCCGGCCGCTTCGAGTGATTTGATGACCGTTGGGGACACAGCCTTTGCTGCTCCAAGAGGCGCACCGGCCGCGCGTGCGCGCTCGGGACCGCTTGCCATCGTGGATATCGGCTCGAACTCCGTGCGTCTGGTGATCTATGAAGCCTTCAGCCGCACGCCCGCGGTCGTTCACAACGAAAAAGCCATCTGCGCGATCGGCCGCAACATGGTATCGAGCGGACGGTTGAGTGAGCAGGGCATCGCCTCCGCATTGGCCGCGCTGGCCCGCTATCGTCTCCTGGCCGACGCCCACGGCGTCGAAAGGCGCGAAGCCGTTGCCACGGCCGCGGCGCGCGACGCCCCCAACGGCGTGGATTTTGTGCGGCGTGCGGAAGCCGCCTGGGGCGGCCCCATCCGCATTCTATCGGGCGAAGCAGAGGCCCACATTGCGGCCGAAGGGGTGATCGCCGGAATTCCGGATGCCCACGGGCTCGCCGCCGATCTCGGTGGCGGAAGCCTCGACATGGTGCCGATCCGAAATGGCATGACTGGCGCGGCGCTCACCTTTCCGTTCGGCCCGTTACGCCTCATCGATCTCGCCAAAGGCGATTGCGACAAGGCGCGAGACATCGTCGACAAGGGGCTCTCCAAAGTTGACGCGCTGCAGAAAGTCGGCGGACGGACTCTCTACGCGGTGGGTGGCGCCTGGCGCAGTTTCGCGCGGGTGGATATGGAAGAGAGCGGTTATCCGCTGCATGTGCTACATCATTACGAGATTCCGCGCAGTCGTGCGCTGAAGCTTGCACGGGTTCTTGCGCAGCTGTCCAAGAAGTCGCTCGACCGCATCCGCATTATTTCACGGCGCAGGGCGGAAGCGCTGCCATATGGCGCGATTGTCCTGGAGCGGCTGTTGCTGGCCACCGACCTCGAGCGGGTGGTGATTTCCGCCTATGGCCTGCGCGAAGGTGTTCTGTTTGAACAGCTGGCAGCTGAAGAACGCGCGAAGGATCCGCTGCTGGAATTCGCCGGAGGCGCAAACCGCCGGCTGTCGCGTGCGCCGGCCCATGCGGGCGAGCTGTTCGCGTGGATGTCGCCGCTGTTCGCTGATGAGACGGCCGAGACGCATCGCATCCGCAAGGCCGCGTGTCTGTTTTCCGACATTGGCTGGCGGCGCCATCCGGACGACCGCGCGACCGGTGTTTTCGGCCAGGTGCTGACCGCGCCGTTTGCGGGTGCGTCGCATCGCGCGCGCGCCTTGATCGCGACGGCAATTTTTCATCGCTACTCGGGCGATGAGGATTTCCCACGCGGCACGGGCGTGGGCGATCTCCTCGATCCCGGCGACGCCAAACTCGCACTGCAGATCGGGCTCGCCGCCCGCCTGGGTTTCGCAATTTCTGCTTCCGCTGTGGGCGAATTGCCGCGCTATCAGCTGCGGCTCTCCGACAGCCAGATCCAGCTTGAAGTATCGCGCCGCCGCGAAGCCATGGCAGGCGAGCCGGTGCAGAAGCGGCTTTCGGCGCTGGCCCAGGCGATGGGCATCAAAAGCGATATCGTGTTCGGCTAGCTTGCAACCGCCTGCGGCCCGGTCTTTAACCGGCGGATGGGCGCCCTTCACGTGGAGGTCGCCGGGTTTCGGGGGCGAAGGAGCGTAGCATGGGTGGCCTGAGCATCTGGCACATTCTCATCGTGGCGATCATCGCTGTCCTGCTGTTTGGCGGCCGTGGCAAGATTTCCGAGTTGATGGGCGACGTGGCCAAAGGGATCAAAAGCTTCCGCAAAGGCTTAAGCGAACCGGACGAGGACGATCATCGCCCCCGCCCGTTGGCCGACCAGCGCCGCGACGAGACGGCGGTGAACAAGGACCAGAGCGTCGGCCGCTAGGCCTCGCCGATGATCGACCTTTCCTGGAGCCATATCCTCATTGTCCTGGTGGTGGCGCTGGTGGTGGTGGGCCCGAAAGACCTGCCGCGCCTGATGCACATGCTTGGCCGCTGGATGGCCAAGGCGCGCGCCATGGCGGATCAATTCAGGAAGAGCTTCGACGAGATGTCGCGCCAGGCGGAGCTGGACGAACTTCGAAAGGAGATCGAGGCGCTGCGCAACGAGCGACCTCTGGCCGGCATCGAGCAGACGCTGCATGAGCCGGTGCTGCCGCCCGATCCGGCGGCACCGCAACCGCAGCCGGCGCCGCAGCTCGAAGCGGCGCATGAGGAGCCGCCGCACGACGCCGCGCCGGCCGCGCCGGCGGTCCCTGGCGCCGAGCCGGCGCCATGACGATCCGCACGCCGGAAGACGATGCGGCGATCGAGGCGACCAAGGCGCCGTTGCTCGATCACCTGATCGAATTGCGCAAGCGCATCATCTGGTCGTTGCTGGCGCTGGCGATCTGCTTCATCATCTGCTTCGCATTCTCGAAGCAGATTTACGCCTTCCTCACCGAGCCGCTGGCGAACGCGCTGAAGGGCCAGCCGAACCATCACCTGATCTACACCAGCGTGTACGAGACCTTCTTCACCTACGTGAAGCTTTCGGTGTTTGCGGGGCTGTGCCTCGCATTCCCTCTCATTGCCTCGCAGATCTGGATGTTCGTGGCGCCCGGCCTTTACAAGCAGGAACGCAAAGCCTTCCTGCCGTTTCTCGTCGCCACGCCCATTCTCTTCCTCATTGGCGCAGCGTTTGTCTTCTACGTGATGCTGCCTTTCGCGATCCGCTTCTTCGTGGGGTATGAGACGCCCAGCGGCCCCAACAAGCTCGGCATCGAACTGATGCCGAAGGTGAGCGAATATCTCGATTTCGTCACCACGCTGATCTTCGCCTTCGGGCTGACGTTCCAGCTGCCCGTGCTGCTGTCGCTGCTGGGCCGCGTCGGATTGGTCACGAGCGCGCAGCTGCGCGGCATGCGGCGCTATGCCATTCTGGCGATCACGGTGGTGGCCGCGATCCTCACGCCGCCGGATTTCATCAGCCCGTTCACGCTGATGGCGCCGCTGATCCTGCTCTATGAAATTTCCATCTGGTGCGTGAAGCTGATCGAGCGCCAGCGCGCCCGCGACGATGCGGCGCGCCGCCGCTGCGACCTGAATCAAATCGCCAACGCAGCGGCAGCGAGATCGGTATCCAGCGTCACCAGCTCGCAGCTCAGGTGCTTCGTGAGCCAGAGGTAGCTTGCGTCATAGGCTGACAGTTTGTGTCGCTCCGCGAGGCTTACGACTTCCCTCTGGTCGACTGCTCGTCCCTCGATGTCAGTTTTCAGCCCGGCTTCGTGCTGGCGCAGAATCAAGTCACGATCCGACGGAATGGATCGCATCTTCTTCACGCAAACGTTTGCCATCTCGAACCATATCAGCGCCGGCGCATACAGCTTACAGCCGTGAATCCTCGCCCGAACTTCGGCAAAGCCCGGTTCGAGAAACACAGCAGCCGCCAAAGCCGATGCGTCGATCACCTTACCGGTTGTCACGATCTTCCCGGATCCATTGCGTCGCCTGAGAGGGCGTCCGCAGTCCGAGCCGCAAACCCTGTTCGATCACCTCGTCGATGGTCATCGTTTTTTGCTGAGGCAATTCGACTTCGGTTGCCGCTTCTATCAGAGCCAAAAGTTCGCCCCGGAGCGAGCGGTGGTTGCGCTTGGCGCGCGCCTTCAGCTGCGCGACCTTTTCCTCCGGGACGTTCTTGATTGAAATGTTGACGCCCATCGTCACAACTCCGTTGATCCGGATCGTAGCCGAAATGGAGGCGAAACGCATCCATTTCGGAGCAAAAGCAACAATGTTGCGCAATTGAACCGCGAAATTTCCGACTTTTCGGGGAGAGGCCCGCCTCGGGGAGCAGGCGGCGCCGCTCGGGCGCAATTCGAGAGATGGGTGTAATATGCAAAACCAGCGTCACGCTGTCAATAGCTTCCGGCAAAAATCTTTTATTCCGCCCCCGTCGCAGAAATGGCCGAATTTTCCGCCGATCTCAGCCTCCCGCCGCTCGAATTTGCCCCTCCCGCAAGGGGAGGGGGGCTGCTAGACGACCCACACCGCGTGTCGCCACAAGATTCGGAGAAGTCGTGCACGATATTGCCGTCATCAGGAAGGACCGCGACGCGTGGGTGGCAGCGCTCGCCCGCCGGCCGGTCTATGCCGAAAGCGCTGGCGCCCTCGCCGATGACATCCTCGCGCGCGACGCGACGCTGCGCGATCTGGTGACGCGGCTGCAAGCGGCGCAGGCGCGGCGCAACGAAGCCTCCAAACTAATTGGACAGGCGAAAGCGAAGAAGGATGAGACGCAGGCTGCAGCGCTGATGGCGGAAGTCGCCGGCCTGAAGGAGGAGATTCAGCAGGGCGAGAGCCGCGAGCGCGAATTGCAGGAGTCGCTGAAACAGGTGCTCGCCGGCATCGACAATCTGCCGGCGCCGGATGTGCCCGAGGGCGGCGGCGAAGAAGACAATGTGGAGGTGAAGGCGCGCGCCTTCGGCGCGCGTCCGGCCGTGAATGACGCGCACGAGCATTACGAGCTGGGCGAGCAGCTGGGCATGATGGATTTCGAGCGCGCGGCGAAAGTCTCCGGCTCGCGCTTTGTCTATCTCACCAGCGGGCTGGCGCGCCTCGAACGCGCCATCGCCAATCTGATGCTGGACATGCATACCGGCGAATTCGGCTACACCGAAGTCCAGCCGCCGCTCTTAGTGAATGATCATTCCGCCTTTGGAACGGGACAACTTCCGAAGTTTAAGGACGATCTATTCCGAACCAGCACAATGGACTTTGAAACGCTCGGTAGAGATCTAGCTCAAGCAGCAGGCTCTAAGGGTTCAGAGTATGCAACCCGTCTCATGGAGAAGGCCGGATTTTATGAGTCGAAATACTGGCTCATTCCCACCGCCGAAGTGTCGCTGACGAATTACGTGCGGGAGGAGATTCTCGAAGAAGAATCGCTGCCGCGCCGCTACACCGCCTGGACGCCCTGCTTCCGCGCGGAAGCGGGCGCCGCGGGCAAGGACACCCGCGGCATGATCCGCATGCACCAGTTCTCCAAGGTGGAACTGGTGTCTATCACCACGCCGGAACAATCCGACGCCGAACACGAGCGCATGACGGATTGCGCGCAGGCCGTGCTCAAGCGCCTCAAACTGCATCATCGCGTGATGACCTTGTGCGCCGGCGATATGGGGTTCGCGGCGAAGAAGACCTACGACATCGAGGTGTGGCTGCCGGGGCAGGGCCGCTTCCGCGAGATTTCGTCCTGCTCAAACTGCGGCGATTTCCAGGCCCGCCGGATGAACGCGCGCTACCGCCCGAAGAATGAGAAAGGCACCCGCTTCGTGCACACGCTGAACGGCTCGGGGCTTGCGGTCGGGCGTACCCTGATCGCCATCATGGAGAATTACCAGAACCCGGACGGCTCCATCGCCGTCCCCGACGCGCTGAAGCCGTACATGGGCGGTGTTGAGAAGATTGAGAAGCAATGAATCAGAGCGTCACCATCAGAACTCCCCTCGCTCCCGTTGGGGGAGAGGGGCCGGGGGTGAGGGGGATGTCAGAAGTCAGAAAACAGAAGTCAGAAATCAGAACGGATGCGAGTACCGAGCCCCTTCTGACTTCTGATTTCTGTGTTCCGATTTCTGAAGACCCCCTCACCCTGTATCCCTCTCCCCCGGAGGGGGAGAGGGAAGGCACTGGTTGAATGCCCGGCAAATCCAAGCTCCTCCGCATCCTGGTCACCAATGATGACGGCATCCATTCGCCGGGGCTGACGGTCGCGGAGGACATCGCGCGGGCGATCAGCGAGGATGTGTGGGTGGTGGCGCCGGAAAACGAACAGTCCGGCGCCTCGCATTCGCTGACGCTGGCGCTGCCGTTGCGCTTGCGTCGCGCCGGCGAACGCAAATTCGCGCTCACCGGCACGCCGACCGATTGCGTGCTGATGGCGGTCGCGGAAATCCTCAAGGACCAGAAACCCGATCTGGTGCTCTCCGGCGTCAATCGCGGCGCCAATATCGCCGATGACGTCACCTATTCCGGCACCATTGCCGGCGCGATGGAAGGCACCGCGCTCGGCATCCGCTCCATCGCGCTCTCGCAGTCGTATGCCTATGAAGAAGGGCGCAAACCCGGCTGGCGCTGCGCCGAGGCGCACGGGCCGGCGGTGGTGCGGCGGCTGGTGGAGGTGGGCTGGCCGGAGCCGCAGGAAGTGCTGATGAACGTCAATTTCCCGGATTGCGAGCCGGCCGATGTCACCGGCATCGAGATCACCGAACAGGGCAAGCGCGATCTGCAGCAGGCGGCGGTCGAGCGCCGCACCGATCTGCGCCGGAATCCCTATTACTGGATTGGGTTCAAGCGGCAGCGCTCCAACCCGCACCGTGGCACCGATCTGCGCGCCATCTACGAGAAGCGCATTTCCATCACGCCGCTGCACCTGAACCTCACCGAGTTCACGGTGCTGCAGCGACTGAAAGCGTCGCTGGATACGAAACTGCCTGCGGCCAAAACGGCATCGCGCGATGAGGCTGCGCTCGTGCCGCAGGACGAGCCCAAGACCGAAGCCGCGCGGCAGCAGAGCGGCCCCGGCGAACGATAACGTCTTGGCCGCTCTTGTGGCGGCCATCCATGCTCCCGATGAGCGGCGGTTTCATGGGTCGCCGGGACAAGCCCGGCCATGACGAATTTTTCTACCGTTTGAGAGGCAGCAGAACAGCGTTAGAACTCGACGATGGTCGACACGCGCGCCATCTCGCTCATCATGGCCCTGCGCGGGCAGGGGATCACGGACGCGCGCGTGCTCTCTGCCATCGAGCGCACGCCACGCGAAATTTTCGTGGAAGGGCCTTTCGAATCCAGCGCCTACCAGGACACCGCGCTTCCCATCGCCTGCGGCCAAACCATCAGCCAGCCTTACATCGTGGCGCTCTCCACGCAGGAGCTGGATGTGCAGCCGGGCCATCGGGTGCTGGAGATCGGTACCGGCTCCGGCTACCAGGCCGCCGTTCTCGCCCAGCTGTGCCGCATGGTGTACTCGATCGAGCGGCACAAGCCGCTGCTGCGGCAGGCGGAAGAGCGTTTCCGGCAGCTCAAGCTCCACAACATCGTGACACGCCACGGCGATGGTTTTCAGGGCTGGCCGGAGCAGGCGCCTTTCGATCGCATCCTGCTGACGGCAGCCATCCCGGAAGTGCCGCAAAACCTCATCGACCAGTTGAAGCCCGGCGGCATCCTGATCGCGCCGGAAGGGGGGCCGGTCTCGCTGTCAACCAATTGTCAACAATTGGTAAAGATCATTCGAACGGACGAGGGGACGAGCCGGCAATCGCTCATTCCCGTGGTCTTTGTGCCCATGGTTCCGGGCTTGCCACAGGTGCGTTCGAATGACTCCGGAGACGAAAAATAATTGGCGGTTTGGCGGCCCGACTGCCCTTCTGCTTGTCGCGTGTCTGCTCGCTGGTTGTGAAACCGCGCCGCCCGATCCAACCGACGAGCCCCCGATTGCGGACGCCGAACCCGCTCCGGCAACCCTGGTGACACAACCTGCCGTCTTGCACGCCGCGGCGCAAAAGCCGCCACGGCTGCTGAATGCCGCCGTCGAGGTGCACGATCTGCATGCGCCGGCGCCGCAGGCACTCCCCGAAATCGTGCCCCAACCGCGCGGACCTGCTGCTGCGCCTCCGCCGAAGGCTGACGATCCCGCTTCGCCGAGCGCAACACCGGCGCCCGAAAAGAAAACGGCGATGCTTTCGCCGGACCGGCCGTTCGAATGGCCGATCGAAGGAAAGATCCTCTCAGGCTTCGGTTCCGATGGTGACGGCGAGCGCAATGACGGCATCAACATCGCCGCCGAGCCGGGCACCCCCATTCATGCCGCGGCCGCTGGCACGGTCACTTATGCCGCGCGGCTCAAAGGCTATGGCAATCTGATCCTGATCCGGCACGAGAACGGTTACATCACCGCCTACGCCCACGCGAACAGTGTGCTCGTTGCGCGCGGCGACCGGGTGGATCGCGGCGACGTGATCGGGCTCTCCGGCAAGACGGGGAGCGTCTCGGCGCCGCAGCTGCACTTCGAAATTCGGGAGGGGACCAAACCGGTCGATCCCCGTCCACTGATGCTCTCCGCGCGCGACAGCTGAATTTCAAAGAGAAACGTCGCTGCGCTCACCTCCCGCGTCGGGGGAGGTGAAATTGGTTCTTTGCCGGGGAATCTTGCTTCGGTTGCAAAGCGGGGCTTCGCCGCTATAGTCCGCGCGCCTTCCCGCAACCGGCAGGCATTCCTATATCTTCCGCGGACTTGCGCGCCCCAAAACGCCCATGCAGGATCTTCTCTCCAGCCCGTTCGTACCGGTAATTTTCGTACTGGTGGTCATGTACTTCATGCTGATGCGGCCGCAGCAGCAGCGGGTGAAACAGTTGCGGAACGCGATCGCGAACATGCGCCGCGGCGACACGGTGATCACGGCCGGCGGCCACATCGCTACCGTCTCCAAGCCCGTGAAGCCGGAGGATGAGCACGTGACCGTGGAAATCGCGGACGGCGTGCATACCAAGGTGCTGAAGAATACCATCAGCGAAGTGCGGCCCAAGAACCAGCCCGCCAACGACAAGGGCGACAAGGACTGATCATGCTGCAAATTTCTACATGGGTACGCGTGCTGATTGGGCTGTTCCTGCTCGCGGGCCTCATCATCGCGCTGCCCAACGCGATTCCCGACAATGTTCGGGAGCGGCTGCCGCATTGGCTTCCGGCAAATACGGTCAGCCTGGGGCTCGATCTGCGCGGCGGCTCATCGATCCTGGAAGAGGTGCAGCTCGATCAGGCGCTGAAGGACAAGATCGAATCGCTGCATGCCGACATCCGGCTCGGGCTTCGCAAGGCCCATATCGGCTTCGACAATCTCAGCACCTCCGGCAACGATACGGTCTCCGTCCACATTCTGGATCCGCAGCGCTTCGAGGAAGCGCGCACTATCATCACCAACCTCAACCCCACCGCGACCAGTTCGCTGTTGGGCATGGGCTCGCGCGCTTACGAGGTCACCACGCCGGGCAACAACAGCATCGTGATGAAGATGTCCGATGCCTATAAGGCGCAGACCTCGCAGCAGATCGTCTCGCAATCCATCGAAGTGGTGCGCCGGCGCATCGATGCCCTGGGCACCCGCGAGCCGGACATCACGCGCCAGGGCGAGGACCGCATCCTGATTCAGGTGCCCGGGCTTTCCGATCCGCAGCGTCTGATCGATCTGCTGGGCAAGACCGCGAAGATGACGTTCCAGCTGGTCGACGAGACCGCCAATGTCGAGCAGGCGGAACAGCAGCATATCGTGCCGATCGGTGACGTGCTCCTCTATGAGGACAACCCTATCAAGGGCGGCAAGCCCGTTCCGATCGTGGTGGAACGCCGGGTCATGGTGAGCGGCGACCGCCTGACCGATGCGGCCGGCACCTTCAGCCAGCAGAATGGCGAGGCGGTGGTGGATTTCCGCTTCGACAGCGTGGGCGCCCGTGAATTTGGTGAGGTGACGCGCACGCATGTGAACCAGCGCTTCGCCATCGTGCTCGACAACAAGGTGATCTCCGCACCCAAGATCAACGAACCCATCCTGGGCGGCGCCGGCTACATCGAGGGCAGCTTCACCATCCAGAGCGCGAGCGATCTTGCGGCGCTGTTGCGCGCCGGCGCCTTGCCCGCGCCGCTCAAGGTGCTATCGCAAAGTACTGTGGGGCCATCGCTCGGCGAAGATTCGATCCGCGCCGGCAAGTATTCCGCGATGGGAGGCCTGTTGCTGGTCGCGCTGTTCATGGTGCTACGCTACGGCCTGTTCGGATTGTTCGCCGACGTCGCGCTGACCCTGAACGTGGTGCTGCTGTTTGCGGCGCTGACACTGTTCGGCGCCACGCTGACACTGCCCGGCATTGCGGGCATCGTGCTCACCATGGGCATGGCGGTGGACGCCAACGTGCTCATCTACGAGCGCATCAAGGAAGAGCAGCGCAACGGGCGCAGTATGCTCGCCTCGATCGACACCGGCTTCCGGCGCGCGATGGCGACCATCATCGACGCCAACATGACCCATCTGATCGCGTCGCTGATCCTGTTCCAGCTGGGCTCGGGCCCCGTGCGCGGCTTTGCCGTGACCCTCGGTGTGGGCATCATCACCTCGTTCTTCACGGCGGTGATGGTGACCCGGCTGATGGTGGTGACGTGGCTCGAAATGCGCCGTCCCAAGCGCCTGGCGATCTAGTCTGCATTCCCTGGCGGGAACCAACGCAAGCAGTCCGAGGAAAAGGAAGCCTTGGTCTCCTTGGTGGTCTTGGTGGTCAAACTGATCGCACCACAAAGGCACAGAGGACACCGAGGAGCCCGTAACATGGCCCGCGCGAGGGTGATGCTGGATTTCTGCGCAAATGCGCTAAGCTCGCAACCCGGATTCGTTTTGAGGGGAGGCATTCCGTGGCCGCATTTTTTGCCAATCTGCGCAACACCATCATTGCCAGCATTGTCTTGGTCGTGCTGGCTTCGCTGATCTACTGGTTCAATCCCAACCTCTACGACACGCAGCAGTTCTGGCGCTTCCTGTTCCGCTGGCTGCACGTGCTGTCCGGCGTCATGTGGATCGGACTGCTGTACTATTTCAATTTTGTATCCACGCCGACCATGCCGAAAATTCCCGCCGAGCTGAAACCGGCGCTGGGCCGCTTCATCACGCCGGCGGCGCTGTGGTGGTTCCGCTGGGGCGCGATGTTTACGCTGATCTTCGGCCTGCTGCTGGCCTGGTCGAATGGCGCCGACTGGAACCCGTCTGACTATCTGCTCCCGGTCATCACAATCGATTCCTGGGATCCCGCGGGCAGCTTCAGCCATCCCGCTTACATCAACATGGGGATCGGCGCATGGCTCGCGATTATCATGTGGTTCAACGTGTGGTTCTTGATCTGGCCGAACCAGCAGAAGGCGCTCAACATCGACAACGCCTATCCCGATCTGGCGCAGCCGCAGAAAGATGCGGCCGCGAAAACGGCCGGAATGTTCAGCCGCATCAACACCATGCTGTCGATCCCGATGCTGTTCTGCATGGTGGCGACCGCGCACCTTTACGGCGCGATCTGACCTTCAATATGCAAATGCGAATTCCCCCTCCCCTTGCGGGAGGGGGCAATTTGAGCGCGCGGAGCGCGGGAGAATTGGGGGAGGGGTGATGTTGCCAACGCCCCCTCCCCCAAATTGCTTCCGCTTCGCTTCAGCAATTTGCCGCCTCCCGCTAGGGGAGGGGGAGATTTGAGTCGGAAGGCAGAATATCCAGGTCCGATGGATGCAGCCTTCGCGGCCTGCGAGGCGATGGTCAGGCGGTTCGATCCGGACCGCTATTTCTCGGCGCTGTTTGCGCCGGCGCCAGTGCGGCCGCTGCTGTTCGCGCTCTATGCTTTCAACCACGAACTTGCCCGTATTGCAGAGGTGGTGCGCGACCCGATGATGGGCGACATCCGCCTGCAATGGTGGCGCGAGACGCTGCAGCAGGCGCGTGAAGGCAGGCCGCGCGCCCATGATGTCGCGGGGGCTCTTTCGGATCTGTTTTCGCGCCTGGACCTGCCCCTGCAATTGTTCGATGCCATGTTGGATGCGCGGGCTTTTGATAGTTCGCCGGAGCCGTTTGCCGACGACGCAGCGCGCGACGCCTATCTCGATGCCACTTCGGGGACTCTGATGCGCCTTGCGGCACGCGTGCTTGGCGTGGGCGCAGCGCAGGACGCGCTCGCCGGCGAGGCGGGGCTCGCTTACGGCCTTGCCGGCCTGATTCGCTCGCAAGCTTTTCACCGGGGTCGCGGAAAAGTCTTTCTCGCTGATGCTTCTTCCGCAGCGGCAATGGACGCGCGCGAACACCTGGCGCGGGCCAGGCGCCTGCCGAGGCCGGGCGCCGCCCTTGCCGCGTTCCTGCCAGCGACGCTCGTGCCCCTCTATCTCAGGCGTTCCACGAAAGATGTTCCGCTGTATCGCAAACAGATCGCGCTGTTGAGCGCAGCCCTCCGTGGCCGTATCTGATCACTCGGCGGCGGCGCGGGTGTGGCCCAGCCACGCATCGAGATCGGCCAATGCGCGATGCGCCAGCGCCTTTTTGCGATCACGGCCGCGGGCCCGTTCGGATGCCGCAAGTTCCGGAAACAGGCCGAAGTTGACGTTCATGGGCTGAAACGTTTTGGCGTCCGCGCCTTTGGTGATGTGCGAGAGCAACGCGCCGAGCGCGGTGCTCGGCGGCGGGGGCTCCACGGAGCGCCCAAGTATTTCGCCCGCTGCAAATCGCCCCGCCAATAAGCCGATGGCCGCGCTTTCGACATATCCTTCCACGCCGGTGATCTGGCCGGCGAAGCGAATGCGCGGCTCGGCCTTTAGCCGGAGTTGCGCATCGAGAAGGCGCGGCGCGTTGATGAAGGTGTTGCGGTGCAGCCCGCCCAGCCTGGCGAAGCTGGCGTTCTCCAGCCCCGGAATCATGCGGAAGATGCGGGTCTGCTCGCCATGCTTCAGCTTGGTCTGGAAGCCGACCATGTTCCACAAGGTGCCGAGCGCATTGTCCTGCCTGAGCTGCACCACGGCATAAGGGCGGCGGCCGGTGCGCCGATCGCTGAGTCCCACCGGCTTCATCGGACCGAAGCGCAAGGTGTCTTCACCGCGCGCCGCCATGACCTCGATCGGCAGGCACCCCTCGAAGTAGGGCGTGGAGGTTTCCCATTCCTTGAATTCGGTTTTCTCGCCTGCCAGCAGCGCGGCGACGAACGTGCGGTACTGTGCTTCATCGAGCGGGCAATTGATGTAGTCGGCCCCGTCGCCCTTGTCGTAGCGCGATTGCATCCACGCCACGGACATGTCGAGGCTCTCGCGGTAAACGACCGGCGCGATGGCGTCGAAAAAGGCGAGCGACTCTTCCCCCGTGCGCGCGCGAATGGACTCGGCCAGGGCCAGCGCCGTGAGGGGCCCCGTGGCGATGACGACGCAATCCCAATCCTCGGGGGGCCACGCAATCTCTTCCCGGTGAATTTCGATCCGCGGATGTTGTTCCAGTGCACGCGTGACTTCGTGCGAGAAGCCGTCGCGATCGACCGCCAGCGCGCCGCCTGCGGGCAACCGGTGCGCATCGCCCGCGCGCAGGATCAGCGAACCCACGCGGCGCAGCTCCTCATGCAGCAGGCCGACGGCATTGTTCTCCCAATCATCGGAACGAAATGAGTTGGAGCACACGAGTTCTGCGAGCTCGTCGGTCTTGTGTGCGTCCGTTGCGCGCACCGGCCGCATTTCGTGCAGCACCACGCGCGCGCCGGCCTGCACCCCCTGCCACGCGGCCTCGCTTCCCGCCAGCCCGCCACCGATGATGTGAATTGTGTCTTTCACTCTTCCATTCTAACGAACGAACACGGGAGTGCTACCCGAACACCGACGGCTTGTGATCGCGCCATGGGCGAGCTTCTTCCAGCTGCGCTGCGAGGCGGAAGAGGGTGGCTTCGTGTCCGTAGCGGCCGGTGAACATCATACCGATCGGCAGTCCATCCGCCGACATACCTAGGGGCAGCGATATCGAGGGCTGTCCGGTCAGGTTGAAGGTCGGCGTGTAGCCGAAGACGCGCGCCTGGCGCCGATTGAACTCGCGCGGCTCGACCGTGATCGGATCGAGATAGCCGATGGGCGGCGCGGGCGTGAGCGTCACCGGCGTCAACAGCACGTCGAAATCGCGCCACGCGCGCAGGATCTGGCGTGTGAGCAGACGCAAAGTCTGCAGGCCCCAGCCCACCTGCTCGCCGGTCACTGCCTGGCTCGCGCGATAGCTCGCCCAGGCGAGCGGCTCCAGATCGTCTTCGGCCGGTTCACGGCCGAGCACCTGGGCCCAGTCCTTGATGGTGGCGGCGAAGATCGCGCCGGACACACAGGCCTGCGCGCGATAGAGTGCAAACCAGTCGATACCGAAGGATGTGTGCTCGATCACTGTATGGCCGAGTTCTTCCAGCAGCTTCACAGTTGAATCGAACACCGCCTGTACATCTTTGTCCGGCTTTACGCCTTTGTTCGCCGTGAGCGGAGTCTCGGTGGAGAACGCGATGCGCAGTTTGCCAGGCGACGTGACGATTTCGTCCATATAGGGTCGCGCTTTGGCTGGCGCCGCATACGGTGCGTCATCTTCCGGCGTCCCGGTCCAGTCGAGCATCGTCGCGCAATCGCGCACGGTGCGGCAGAGGATGTGATCGACCACGAAGCCGTGCGCGCGATTGCGGTCGTCCGGTCCGCCGGGATTGCGGTATTGCGTCGGTTTCAACCCCACCAGCCCGCATTGTGCGGCGGGAATGCGGATCGAGCCGAGCCCGTCGCTGGCATGCGCGATCGGCACCATACCCGAGGCGACAGCCGCCGCCGCGCCGCCGGACGATCCACCCGAACTGTGGTCTGGATTCCAGGGATTGCGGCAAATGCCGAGATGTCGGCCCTCGGTCGTGCCGGGGATGCCAAATTCCGGCGTGTTGGTTTTTCCGAGAAGGATGGCCCCCGACGCGCGGTAGCGCTTCGTCAGTTCTGCATCGTCCGGCGAGACGTAATCACGCAGATATCTGGAGCCGTTGGTCATCGGCCAGCCGGCCACGGCCAGGTTGATGTCCTTGATCAGGAACGGCACGCCCTTGAACGGTCCGTCCGGGAATTTGCCCCGCGTAGCGCTCCGCGCTTCCTCGTAAGCCTTGTACACCACTGCATTGAGCTTCGGATTGTGCCCCTCGATACGGGTGATCGCCTCTTCGACCAGATCAGTGGGCGTGACCTCCTTGCGCCGCACGAGCTGCGCAAGCCCCAGCGCATCGTAGGAATTGTATTCCGCGAAGGACATGATTAGAGATGGATCTGCGCGTAGCGCCCGGCCCACGGCGCGGCGTGCTCCAGCTGGGCGGCCAACTGCAGCAGGGTCAGCTCATCGCCGAAACGGCCGACAAACTGCACGCCGATGGGCAACCCATCGCGGTTCCAGGACAGCGGCACGTTGATGGCCGGCTGCCCCGTCACGTTCTGCAGGGCCGTGAACGGCACATATTCCACCAGCGGCGCGAAGGAGATCATCGGATTTGGCTCTTCCATCTGGATGGTGCCCAGCTTCACTGGTGGCGTGCCGAGTGTGGCAGTGAGCCAGAGGTCATAGGTTTCGTGAAATCTGGCGGCGCTGCGGGCGGCCTGCGCCAGCACGCCCTTTGCGATCAGATACTGGCTCGCGCTTACCTGCTTGCCCATCTCGTACAAGCCCCACGTGAGGCCCTCGAATTTGTCGGGTGTCGCCGCCTGGCCGGTGATCTGCGCCACGAAATCAATGCCGGCCGCGAGGTTGCCGCTCCAGATCGCCATGAATGCCGGCATCAGCGCCGGCATGTCGAGGTCCGGCGAGGCTTCTTCGACGATGTGTCCCTGCTCCTCGCAGAGCTGCGCAGCCTTCTGCACCGCTGCCAGGCAATCCGGATGCAGCGGGCTGCCGTTCGATTTGCCCGTCGCAAACGCAATGCGCAATTTTTTCGGCTCCTCGCGAATGCCCGCGAGATATTGGTCGGGCGGCGGCGCGTAGTAGGGATCGCCCGGAATGTTGCCCGCCACGCAGTCGAGCGCGGCCGCTGTGTCGCGGACGCTGCGCGACAGCACGAGATCGATCGCAAGCCCGTCGACCACGTCGCCGAAATCCGGCGCATAGCTCACGCGCCCGCGCGTGGGCTTCAGTCCAATTAGGCCGCAGCACGATGCCGGAATGCGGATCGAACCGCCGCCATCGTTGCCATGCGCGAGCGGCACCACGCCGGCCGCCACCAGGGCGGCCGAGCCGCCGGATGAGCCCCCAGGCGAGTGTTCCAGATTCCAGGGATTGCGGCAGGGACCGTAGAAGCGGGATTCGGTGGTCGGCACGAGGCCGAATTCCGGCACGTTGGTCTTGCCAAGGAAGATCAGGCCAGCCGCGCGCAGCTTTGCCGTGAACAGGGCATCGCGATCGGACGGAAAGGTCGGAAAGAAGCTCGTGCCCTGCCGCGTCGGCATGCCCCGAGCAAATCCCAATACGTCTTTGAGAAAGAACGGCACGCCGCGGAAGGGCCCGTCCGGCACTGCTCCACGCGCGGCTTCCCGCGCACGGTCGTAGTCGCTGAACACCACCGCGTTCAGCTTGGAATTCACCCGTTCGGTGCGCGCGATCGCTTGGTCGACCAGCTCTGCCGGTGTGACGTCGCGGTTCGCGACCAGTTGGGCGAGGCCGAGCCCGTCAAACTTAGCATAGTCGCTGATGGGCATTCTGCTGACCCCAAACCTGCTGCCGGAGCTTAGCCCGCTAGCCGGCCGGGTGTCATCTTGACCAAACACGCGAGAGCAACCTTGCCGAATCCGTGCTACACAGCCCCGGTTCGTGGCAAGAGAGAGCGTATGACCAAACTCCCGGTGGGCAGCACGATCCGCCATGCCTACACCTTCACCCTGAGCGAATTGGGGACGATCATCGGCCTCTGCTGGCTGCCGCTGGTGTTGATCGCAATCCTGCAGTTTCTTCCTTACGCGTTCGGCGGCGATCCCGCGGCGCCCGCGGAGAACGCCACTGCGCAGGGACGGCATGGGCTCGAGAACCTGCTCAGTTCGCTCCTGATGATTCTGCTCTACGCCATCGCCTACGTGCCGGTGACGCGGCAGGCTTTCGGCATGCGGCAGGGGCCCGCGATCGTGCATTTCGCGCTTGGCCTGCCCGAGTTCCGCGTGTTCGGCGCGCTGCTGCTGTTCTTTATCGTAATCTTCGTCATGTTCATCGGCATTGGGTTGTTGGGTCTGCTTGCGGGCGGGGTCGCGCTGATGACGGGCAAGAACCCCATTGTCGAGCTGGGCTTTGCACTGGTCATACTGGCCGCGCTGCTTGGGTTCGTCTACGCCGTCGTGCGGCTCGGATTTCTGATCGTGCCTGCGACGGTTGCGGAAAATCAGATCAGCCTGACCCGCGCCTGGACGCTCACCCGCGGAAATTTCTGGCGCATTTTCGTCATTCTGGCCGCCGTACTGGTGCCTCTCTATCTCCTCCACCTTGGCGGCCTGATCGCGTTGGTGGGGCCGGGCCTGTTTGCGCCGCTACCGTCCAGCCCGGTGCTGGCCGAGCAGGTTTTGGCCGCCCGTTTCGCGTTGGTCGGCAAACACATCCCCGAATATATCGGGATTACGCTGATTCTCGCGCCCTTCAATATCGGGCTCGGGATCGGCGCCGCGGTGTACGCGTACAAGACGCTTGTTGCCGATCCGACGGCCACCCCGCCCCAATCTGATTACGAAGGATTTATCGGCTGAACTGCTATTCCGCGGCTCGCAACGCCGAGCGCGAAAAGCGTTCCGGTGTGCGAGCTTTCAGGAGCGGCTTGAGGTATTGGCCGGTGTAGGAGCGGCTGATCTTTGCGACGTCCTCCGGCGTGCCCGTGGCCACGATCTCGCCGCCGCCGTCGCCGCCTTCGGGGCCTAGATCGATGATCCAGTCGGCCGTCTTGATCACTTCCAGATTGTGCTCGATCACCACCACGGTGTTGCCGTTGTCGACCAGCTCGTGCAGCACATCGAGCAGCTTTTTCACGTCGTGGAAATGCAGGCCGGTGGTGGGCTCGTCGAGAATGTAGAGCGTGCGGCCGGTGGCACGGCGTGACAATTCTTTCGACAGCTTCACGCGTTGCGCTTCGCCGCCGGACAACGTCGTCGCCTGTTGGCCGATTTTGATGTAGTCGAGCCCCACGCGCTTCAAGGTATCCAGCTTCTCGCGGATGCTCGGCACCGCCTTGAACAATTCGGCGCCCCCTTCCACCGTCATGTCCAGCACATCGGCGATGGAGAAGTCGCGGAATTTCACTTCCAGCGTTTCGCGGTTGTAGCGCTTGCCTTTGCACACGTCGCACTGCACGTAGACGTCGGGCAGGAAGTGCATCTCGATCTTGATGACGCCGTCGCCCTGGCACGCTTCGCAGCGGCCGCCTTTCACGTTGAATGAGAATCGCCCCGGCGCGTAGCCACGCGCCCTCGCTTCCGGCAGCTCCGCAAACCAGTCGCGGATGGGCGTGAAGGCGCCGGTGTAGGTGGCGGGGTTGGAGCGCGGCGTGCGACCGATCGGCGACTGATCGATGTCGATCACCTTGTCGAGGAATTCGAGACCTTCGATGCGGTCGTGCGGCGCCGGATGCTCGCGCGCGCCGTTCAGCCGCCGCGCCGCGGATTTGTAGAGCGTCTCGATAATCAGGGTGGATTTGCCGCCGCCGGACACGCCGGTGATGCAGGTGAAGGTGCCGAGCGGAATTTCCGCCGTCACGTTCTTGAGATTGTTGCCGCGCGCGCCAACCACCTTCACCCTACGATTGAATGCCGGCTTTCGCCGCTGTAACGGAATCGCAATCTGCTCCAGCCCGACGAGGTATTTGCCCGTCAGGCTGTTCGGGTTGCGCATGATGTCGTCCGGCGTGCCTTCGGCGACGATCTCGCCGCCGTGAATGCCGGCACCGGGGCCCATGTCGATCACGTGATCGGCGGTGCGGATGGCTTCCTCATCGTGTTCCACCACCACCACCGTGTTGCCGAGATCGCGCAGCCCTTTGAGGGATTCCAGCAGCTTGGCATTGTCGCGCTGGTGCAAGCCGATGCTTGGCTCGTCCAGCACGTAAAGCACGCCGGTTAGGCCCGAGCCGATCTGCGAGGCCAGCCGGATGCGCTGGCTTTCGCCGCCGGACAGCGTGCCGGAATTGCGGCTGAGGGTGAGGTAGTCCAGCCCGACATTGTTGAGGAAGCGCAGGCGCTCGCGAATTTCTTTCAGGATACGCGCGGCGATTTCCTGCTGCTGCTTGTTGAGTTTCTTGTCGACGTCGCGAAACCATTCGTCGGCATGGCGGATGGATTTTTCGCACACCTCGCCGATATGCAGCCCGGCGATCTTCACCGCCAGCGCCTCGGGCTTCAAGCGAAAGCCGTGGCACTCTTCACACGGGGACGTGTCCTGATAGCGCTCCAGCTCTTCGCGGATCCAGGAGGAGTCGGTTTCCTTAAAGCGCCGATCGAGATTCGGAATCACCCCTTCGAAGGCCTTGCGCGTTTCATAGCGCCGCAGCCCGTCGTCGTAGATGAATTTGACCTCCTCCTCGCCCGAGCCATAGAGGATCACGTCCCGCGCCTTCTTCGGCAGATCCTCCCACGGCTCGTTCACCGAGAATTTGTAATGCCGCGCCAGCGCTTCCAGCGTCTGGAGGTAATAGGGCGAGGAGGTTTTCGACCATGGCGCAATCGCACCTTTGCGCAGGGTGAGCGATTCGTCCGGCACGACCAGCGCAGGATCGAAATACAGCTGCGTGCCGAGCCCATCGCACATCGGGCAGGCGCCGTGCGGGTTATTGAACGAAAATAGCCGCGGCTCGATTTCGGGAATGATGAAGCCGGATACCGGACAGGCAAACTTGGAGGACATGAGAAGCCGGCGCGGTGAACCGTCCTTATCCTTCTCATCGGCGAATTCCGCGATGACCAGACCATCGGCCAGCCCCAGCGCCGTCTCGATGGAATCCGGCAGGCGGTTGCCGATGTTCTTCTTCACCGCCAGGCGGTCCACCACCACTTCGATGTCGTGCTTCAGCTTCTTGTCGAGCGCAGGCGATTGTCCGATCTCGTAGAACTTGCCGTCGATTTTGGCCCGCTGAAACCCTTTCTTCTGCAGCTCGGCCAATTCCTTGCGGTATTCGCCTTTGCGGCCACGCACGATGGGCGCCAGCAGATAGAGGCGCGTGCCTTCGGGCAGCGCGATGATACGGTCGGCCATCTGGCTGACGGTCTGGCTTTCGATCGGGAGCCCGGTGGCTGGCGAATACGGCACGCCCACCCGCGCGAACAGCAGGCGCAAATAGTCGTAGATTTCCGTGACGGTGCCGACGGTGGAGCGCGGGTTCCGCGAGGTGGTCTTCTGCTCGATGGAAATCGCCGGCGACAGGCCCTCGATGTGGTCCACATCAGGCTTCTGCATCAGCTCCAGGAATTGCCGGGCATAAGCCGACAGCGACTCCACGTACCGGCGCTGGCCCTCCGCATAGATCGTGTCGAATGCGAGGGACGATTTGCCGGAGCCGGACAGCCCGGTCATCACCGTCAGCCGGTCACGCGGAATCTCCACATCGACATTCTTGAGGTTGTGCTCGCGCGCGCCGCGGATGGAAATGTTCTTCAACATCGTGCTCGATCAGGTCTCTTGGGCCGGGCGAAACGCGCACTTTGCAGCCCGTGGCCCCTGGCAGCAACGGCCCAAATCACATAGCCCGGTGGGTAATCCCGCCCTTGACGCGCGCGCTCGCCGCATGCGTTGGGCAGCAACGTTGATGTGGGGTGCAAGGGCTGGATTGGCAAGACTCACGGCTAGAACATTAGAGGAACATTGCTAGCGGTTCAATCTGCCGCCTTGAAGCGTGCCGCTTGCGCCGCGAATGCTGCCCGCATGACGCTTTTGGAGGTCAGCGAAGCGCCGCCGGCGCAGACGCACCCGGCCAAGGGGCATGCGCTGCCCCGCTATCGCGCGGACATTGATGGCTTGCGCGCGGTGGCGGTGCTGCCGGTGGTGTTCTGGCACTACGGTGTCTGGCCGTTCCGCGGCGGTTTTGTCGGCGTGGATGTGTTCTTCGTCATCTCCGGCTTTCTGATCACCTCCCTCATCCATGCCGAGATGAAGGCCGCCACGTTTTCCATCGCCTATTTTTACGAGCGCCGCATCCGGCGCATTTTCCCCGCCCTGTTCACGGTGCTGGCAGCGACGGTGATCCTCGCCGCGCTTTTGCTTTTTCCGTCCGATCTCAAACGCTACGCGCAGAGCCTGCAGGCGACAGTGCTGTTCGGTTCGAATTTTCTGTTTCGCAATCTCGCGGGCTATTGGGACGTGGTGTCCGATCGCAAGCCGCTGCTGCACACCTGGTCGCTCGCGGTGGAGGAGCAGTTCTATGTGCTGTTTCCGCTCACACTGTATCTGCTGACGAAAGCTGGGCGGAAAATTGAGCTGGGCGCCATCACAGCCATTCTGGTGCTGTCGCTCGCAGCGAACACCTGGGCCATTCGCGCTGAGCCGGTTTCTGATTTCTTCCTGCTGCCTTACCGCGGCTGGGAGCTGATGTTGGGCAGCATTCTCGCGGTGCTGAAGCTTCCGCCCCCTCACAACCGAACCGTGCGCGAAGCAGTGACGCTGGCGGGTCTGGCGCTCATCGCCTCCGCGGTGTTTGCCTATTCCGCCGACACGCCGTTTCCCGGCGAGGCCGCGATCGTGCCTTGCGTCGGCACGTCGCTGCTCCTCTACGCAGGGGCCGGCGAGAGCACCATCGCATCTGTGTTGCGCCTGCGGCCGATCGTTGCCGTTGGGCTGATCTCCTATTCGCTTTATCTGTGGCACTGGCCGCTGCTGGTGTTCGCGAAATACGCGCTGTTTCGCGAACTGATGCCGCTCGAGGCCTGGTCGCTCATTGCGCTGTCCGGCCTCTGCGCTGGGTTGTCGTGGCGCTTCATCGAGCAACCGTTCCGGGGACGGCACGAGCGCTTCAGCCGCCGGCAAATTTTCGTGTTCGCCGTCGCCGCGACCACCATTGCACTCGCAGTGGGTGCCGCGTTGCAAATGCACAATGCCTGGCCGCAACGCTTCAACCCGGATGTCCGCAACATTTTCTCGGCAGCGCAACGCAGCAAACCGCCGGGAGATTTGGGTTGTATCGACAAACCGAAAAAGCTCGATGCGGACGCCATCACCTGCACCTTCGGCGCGCCGGAAGAGAAACCCAGCTTGGCGCTATGGGGCGATTCCCACGCCACGGTGATCCTGCCGGTGATCGCCGATGCTGCCATTCGTGCGCGCCGTGCCGGATTGTTCGCACGCCATCATGGCTGCGCGCCGCTGCTCGGCGTTGAATCCTCCCGCGCCCATGGTTGCCGCAGCTTCAACGACAGGATCATTGGCCAGATAACCCGCGACGCGGACATTCGCCTCGTCATTCTCCTCGCGCACTGGGCCAAAAGCGCGGAAGGCGTGGCTTATGGCCATGATGACGCCGGCAATCTGTTTCTCACCGATGCGCAGTCGCGGGTTGCCTCGCTCCGGAATGACCGTGCCGTGTTCGCCCGCGGGCTGGATCGTACCGTGGCGGCGCTGACTCGCGCCGGGAAGAAGGTGGTGATCATGGCCTCGATCCCGGAGATCGGCTGGCCGGTGCCCGAAACGCTGGCGCGCATGAAACTGGCGCACAACAACCGGGAGCTCGGCCCCACGCTGGCAGAATACCAGGACCGGCAGAAGACCGTCTTCGCTGCATTGGCGCAGATGAAGCAGAAATACGGCGCCACAATCCTCTATCCGCAGCAGATACTCTGTGCTGGCGGCCTTTGCCGGGCGCAACAAAATGGCGCGCCTATTTATGTGGACGCCCACCATCTGAGCTATCGGGGCGCGCTGCTGCTGAAGCCTCTGCTGGATCCTTTGCTGGCGCGCCCCTGACCCGCAGAAATGCCGCGTCTCTGCCACTGTATCGGCACCTGCGCGTTAGGCCTATGCTGGCCACGCAAACGATGACGCAGACAAGCTGGAGTTACCGGCCCGATATTGACGGATTGCGGGCGCTCGCCGTTCTAGCGGTGGTGCTGTTCCACTATCGCGTGCCGGGCTTTGCGGGCGGCTATGTCGGCGTGGATGTCTTCTTCGTCATCTCCGGGTTTCTGATCACCGGCCTGATTCTCAAGCAAAGGGGAGAGGGCCGCTTCTCTCTGCGTAATTTCTACGAACGGCGCATACGGCGGATTTTCCCGGCACTGTTTGCGCTGCTGGCCGTCGCCACCATCGCGGCGGCGATTCTGTTCTTTCCGGTGTCCTTCGCCCGTTTCGGAAAATCGCTGCTCGCCACCGCCTTTTTTGCATCAAACTTCGAATTCTGGCGGGAAGCGGGTTATTTCGACGTGGCGGGGGATCAGAAGCCGCTGCTGCATCTCTGGTCGATCGCCGTCGAGGAGCAGTTCTATCTTGTCTTTCCGGCACTCCTGCTGCTGATCGGTTCGTGGGTTCGCTGGCGTCTCGCAGCCGCGACACTCGCGATCTTTATCGTATCTCTTGCCGTCAGCATCTGGTGTACGCGGCACGCCCCCACCGCCGGGTATTATCTGCTCCCGTCACGGATGTGGGAGCTAATGCTCGGCGCCCTGCTGGCGATCGGAGCGGTAGCGGTGCCGGATTTCGGCCACTGGCGATCGATCGCTTGTGCCGGCGGACTCGCGATGATGGGATACGCTGTTTTTGCCTTTAACCGTTCGACGCCGTTTCCCGGCGCTGCGGCGCTCGTTCCTTGCGCCGGAACCGCGCTCGTAATCGCGGCGGGCGAGAGTTCGCTCGTGAACCGAGTCCTCCGTCTGAAGCCGATCGTCTTTGTTGGACTGATCTCCTACTCGCTCTATCTCTGGCACTGGCCCGTCTATGTGTTTGCGCGTGCGGCACTCTTCCGCGCTCCCACAGCGGTTGAAACCGCGGGACTGATCGCACTATCGCTTGCACTAGCCATCCTGTCGTGGCGCTATGTCGAACAGCCGTTCCGCAGCCGCCATTTCCGTTGGCCACGTCCCGCGCTGTTCCGCGGCGCCGGTATCGCGATGGCCGCCACAGCCGCATGTGCGGTGTTGCTGGTGTTTGACCAGGGATTCCCACAGCGGTTCAGCCCGGAGATCCGCGCCATCCTCGCTGAGGCGTCCGATCACGAACCGCGGATCGGCGAATGCTTCGGGCTTACGGCCGACGACGTTCGCAACGGGCGGCTGTGTCCATTAGGGGCGAACGTACAGCAGGCGAGTTTCCTGTTGTGGGGTGACTCTCACGCAGATGCGCTGATCCCGGCGGTGCAGAGCGTCGCCAAGCGCCTTGGTCGCGCAGGTCTTTTCGCTGGAACCGACAGCTGTCCGCCATTGCTTGGGGTGAAGCGTGCGGACACCGCCAAGTGCGCTGCCTTCAACGATGCTGTTGCGAAGATCGCGACCAGCAAATCCATCAGGGAGGTCATTCTCGAAGCACGCTGGGCAAAGAACGCCGAGGGCAGCTCGTTCGGGCAAGAACCGCCCGACCGTGTGCGGCTGTATGACGATATCTCTCCCGGCCGCACGGAACGGGAAACGCGCGATGTGTTTTATCGGGGACTGAATCGCACGGTTGCCGCCCTTACCCGCGCTGGAAAGAGGGTGATCCTGGTCGCATCGGTTCCGGAAGTGGGATTCCCTGTTCCCGCGGTGCTGGCGCGGGCCAGACTGGCAGATCCCAACGCGAAATTGACGACCAGCGCGACCGTCTACCGGGAACGCCAGAAGTTCGTGTTCTGGGCCTTTGCGCAGATGCGCCAGCGCTACGGCGCGCAGATCATTTATCCCGACCGCGTGCTCTGCAAAGCGGGTGCTTGCCGAATCGCCTTGAACGGACGGCCACTCTACCGGGACGCTCACCACCTCAGCGTCTTTGGGGCCAAGCAACTTGTTCCTTTGCTGGCGTCCGCGTTCTGAGCGTTGACTCCGGCCTAAGAACACAATAAGAACATTGTGGAGCGATTGGACCGGCTGTGGCGGGGAGCGCGGCCGGGCAGGTAGGGTGCCGGTGGGTGCCCGAGAAGGATGGATATGGCTGGCAGCGTGAACAAGGTGATTCTGGTGGGAAATCTGGGCCGCGACCCCGAGACGCGGCGGATGCCGAGCGGCGATGCGATGGTGACCTTTTCGCTCGCCACCTCAGAAAACTGGCGCGACAAGGCCAGCGGCGAACGCAAAGAGCGCACCGAGTGGCACCGGGTGGTGATCTTCAATCGGAATCTGGCGGAAGTGGCGGAGAAATATCTGCGCAAGGGCTCCAAGGTGTATCTGGAGGGCCAGTTGCAGACGCGCAAATTCACCGACAAGGACGGCCAGGAGCGGTCGGCAACGGAGGTGGTGCTGCAGAACTTCCGCGGCGAGCTGGTGCTGCTGGATTCTCGAGGCGAGGGCGGAGGCGGCGCCCGTCTCAGCAGTGGCGGTGGCGGCGCGGAGATACCACAAAGCTTCGACCGCAACGAGATGGAAGACGAAATTCCGTTCTGATTCGCGTTATTCCCGCAGTCTGATTGCCTGTCTGTAAGCTGGTGGGCGCGCGCCGTTTTGCTGGCGGAATCAGGCTCTGAAATGCTACGCATTTGATGACGCGTCCGGCCGTCTTTCCCATCTTTGCGGCTGGCATTTGAAGGACCGGTTTTGAGCGAAGAAGGACATCTTCCAGCGCCCCCTGCTGCGCCCGGCGCCAGCCCCATCGCCATCGAGGAGGAGCTGCGCCGTTCGTATCTCGATTACGCAATGAGCGTGATCGTCAGCCGCGCGCTGCCAGACGCGCGCGACGGTCTCAAGCCCGTGCATCGCCGCATCCTCTATTCTATGCACGAGAACGGCAACGACTGGAACAAGCCCTACCGCAAATCCGCGCGCATCGTCGGCGATGTGATCGGCAAGTACCATCCCCACGGCGATCAGGCAGTGTACGACGCGCTGGTGCGCATGGCGCAGGATTTCTCCATGCGTGCGCCACTGATCGATGGGCAGGGCAATTTCGGCTCGGTGGACGGCGATAGCCCGGCGCAGATGCGCTACACCGAAGTGCGCCGCACCAAAATCGCGCACGCGCTGACCGAAGATCTCGACAAGGACACGGTCGAGTTTCGCGACAATTACGATGCCACCGAGCGCGAGCCAGTGGTGTTCCCGGCGCGCTTTCCCAACCTGCTGGTGAATGGCGCGAGCGGCATCGCGGTCGGCATGGCGACCAATGTTCCGCCGCACAATCTGGGCGAAGCGATCGATGCATGCCTCGCCTATATCGAAGACCCGTCGATCAATCTGGAAGCGCTGACCGAGATCGTTCCGGGGCCGGATTTTCCGACCGGTGCGCTGATCATCGGCAAGCAGGCGGCGCGTGGCGCGCTCGCGCGTGGCCGCGGCTCCATTCTGATGCGCGCGCGCTGCCACGTGGAGGAAATCCGCAAAGACCGCGAAGCGATCATCGTCACCGAGCTACCGTATCAAGTGAACAAGGCCAAGCTGCAGGAGCGCATTGCGGAACTGGTGCGCGACAAGCGGGTGGAAGGGATCGGCGATATCCGTGACGAAAGCGATCGCCATGGCATGCGGCTGGTCATCGAGCTGCGCCGCGATGCGTCCAGCGACGTCGTACTGAACCAACTCTATCGCTATTCCGAGCTACAGACCACGTTTGGCGTCAATATGCTGGCGCTGAATGCCGGCCGCCCGGTGCTGATGAACCTCAAGGACCTCATCGGCGTATTCGTAACGTTCCGCGAAGAGGTGGTGACGCGGCGGACCCGCTTCGAGCTGCGCAAGGCGCGTGACCGGGCGCACATTTTGATCGGCTTGGCCATCGCCGTGGCCAATATCGACGAGGTGATTGCGCTGATCCGCGCCGCGCCGGATGCCGCCGCTGCCAAAGGGGAATTGATGGCGCGCAACTGGCCGGCGAAAGATGTTGCGCCGCTGGTCGCGTTGGTGGCCGATCCGCGCCACAGCGTTTCGGCGGACGGTACCATCCGGCTTTCCGAAGAGCAGGCCAAAGCCATTCTGGAAATACGCCTACAGCGTCTGACTGCGTTGGGCCGCGACGAACTTGCCGACGAGGTGAAGAAGCTCAGCGCCTCCATCCAGGATTATCTGGACATCCTGAAGAGCCGTGCCCGCGTGCTCGCCATCGTGCGGAAGGAACTGCAGAACATCAGAACCGAATTCCCCATGCCGCGGCTCACCGAACTGGTGGACGCGGAGGTGGAAATCGAAGACGAGGCGCTGATCGAGCGCGAGGACGTGGCGATCACCGTCACCCATGCCGGCTACATCAAGCGCACGCCGGTGGCGGATTATCGGGTGCAGGGCCGTGGCGGCAAAGGCCGCGCCGGTATGGCGACGCGCGAGGAGGATTTCGTCACCAGCATCTTCGTCGCCAACACGCATGCGCCGCTGGTGTTCTTCTCGTCGACCGGCATGGCCTACAAGCTGAAGGTCTGGCGCCTGCCGGAAGCCCGCATCCAGGGACGCGGCAAGGCCATGGTGAACCTCCTGCCGCTTTCGGAAGGCGAGCGCATCACGACGATCCTGCCGCTGCCCGAAGATGAATCGCAGTGGGAGAAGCTGAACGTCGTCTTCGCCACCAAGTCCGGCAGCGTGCGCCGCAATGAGTTGTCCGACTTCGTGAACATCAATCGCAATGGCAAGATCGCCATGAAGCTCGATGATGGCGACGGCATCGTGGGCGTGCAGATCTGCACGGACAATGACGATGTCCTGCTCACCACGCGGGCGGGCAAATGCATCCGTTTCGCCCTTGCCGATCTGCGGGTGTTCGCGAGCCGCGCCTCAACGGGCGTGCGCGGCATCAAGCTGGCGAATGGCGATAAGGTGGTGAGTCTCTCGCTACTGCACCACTCCCATGCGAGCACGGCGGAGGCGCGCGCGTATCTTAAGCAGGCCAATGCAGCGCGACGTGCCGCCACCGGCGAGGAAGAGGCCCCAGTCGAGGAGACGGACGAGCCGGAGGATTCAACAGAAGAAGCGACGCTGTCGCCTGAGCGCTATGCGGAGCTTGGCGCACGCGAACAGTTCATCCTGGCGGTCTCCGAAAGCGGCTTCGGCAAGCGGACCTCGTCCTACGAGTATCGCGTCACGGGACGCGGCGGCTCCGGCATCGTGGCAATGGGCATGGGCCGGAAGAATCACGCGATCGTCGCCGCCTTCCCGGTAGAGGAGACCGACGACCTGATGCTCATCTCCGATCAGGGCCAGACTATTCGCGTGCCGGTCAGCGGGATTTCCGTTCAGGGCCGCGCCGCCCAGGGTGTGACGGTCTTCCGGGTGGAAGAGAACGAGCGCGTCGTCTCCGTCGAGCGCATCGAGGAACCTGCCGGCGAGGGCGATTAGTCTGTTTTCTCAAGCTTGGTGCTCTTTGTGTGCTTGGTGGTAAGATCAACCACAAAAGAGGGCACCAAGGGCACGAGAGATTTGAGAGGCGCAGCGGGGGAAGCATGGCTGGCAAGAAACGCATCGGGCTTTATCCCGGCACATTCGATCCGCTGACGCTCGGGCACATCGACATCATTGGCCGCGCCGTAAAACTCGTTGATCATCTGGTGATCGGGGTCGCGACCAATCCCTCCAAATCGCCGCTGTTTTCGCTTCAGGAACGCCTCGACATCATCCGCCATGAAACAACGCCGCTGACCGGTGAGGGCCGGGCCACAATCGCGGTGGAGAAGTTCGAAACCTTGTTGATCAAATTCGCGGAACAGGCGGGCGCCAGCGTAATCGTGCGGGGGCTGCGCGCGGTTTCAGACTTCGAATACGAATTCCAGATGGTGGGCATGAACCAGAGGCTTAACCCGGAAATTGAAACCGTGTTTCTGATGGCCGATCCGCGGCATCAGGCCATCGCGTCCCGTCTGGTGAAGGAAATCGCCATGCTGGGCGGCGATATCAGGAAATTCACCACCCCTTATGTCGCCGAGCTTCTGATCAAACGTTGCAACGAGCTGAGGAACACGTGACACAACAAGCGAAAACCATCACAATGGATTTGAAGAATGGACCGGTCGTGATCGAACTACGGCCCGACCTGGCGCCAAAACACGTCGAGCGGATCAAGACATTATCGGAGCGGGGCTTCTATGACGGTGCGCCGTTCCATCGCGTCATCCCCGGCTTTATGGCGCAAACCGGCGACCCGACGGGAACTGGTACCGGCGGCTCCGACCTGCCCGACCTCAAGGCAGAATTTTCCAACGAGAAGCACACGCGCGGCACGGTCTCCATGGCGCGCAGCACCAATCCGAACAGCGCCAACAGCCAGTTCTTCATCTGCTTCGCCGATGCACCTTGGCTTGATCGCCAGTACACCGTCTGGGGTAAGGTCGTCTCCGGCATGGAGCATGTGGACGCCATCAAGAAAGGCGGCGAGCGCAACAACGGTACCATCTCCGGCGAACCCGATCGCATCCTGAAGATGCGCGTGGCGTAGGATTCGGCAATAATTCTTGTGCGCCAATGGGTTGAGCGGCGCAAACCCGCTCCGCTACATGCCCGCGCCGTGCTCCGGAACAGCCATGTCCATTCCTTTCATCGACTTGCAGGCGCAACGCCGCCGTATCGCTTCTGAAATTGACCGCGCCGTCGCCGCTGCCGTGGAAGGCGGCCAGTGGATCGGCGGTCCGCAGGTGCGTGCGCTGGAAGAGCAACTGGCCGCGTTTGCCGGCGTGAAGCATTGCGTCACCTGCGCCAACGGCACCGATGCTCTCATGATCGTGCTGCGGGCCTGGAACATCGGTCCTGGCGATGCGGTGTTCGTGCCGGCTTTCACCTTCGCCGCCTCGGCGGAGGTGGTCGCACTCGTGGGCGCCACACCGGTGTTCGTCGATGTGCTGGAAGACACCTACAACATCGATCCGCACAGTCTGGAAGCAGCCATTGCCACGGCGAAGCGCGAAGGCAAGCTAAAGCCGCGTGCCGTCATGCCGGTCGATCTGTTCGGGCAGGCAGCTGACTATCGTGCCATCGAGCCGATTGCTGCGCGCGAGAACCTGAAACTGTTGGTGGACACGGCACAGGCGTTCGGCGCCACTCTGGACGGGCGCCAGACCGCCGCGATCGGGGATGCGGCGGGCACGAGTTTCTTCCCCGCGAAACCGCTCGGCTGCTATGGCGATGGCGGCGCGACATTCACGAACGATGGCGTCCTTGCCGAGTTGCTGCGCTCCATCCGCGTGCACGGGCAGGGCAGCGATAAGTACGAGAACGTGCGCATCGGCGTGAATTCACGGCTAGATACGATTCAGGCCGCCATCCTCATCGAGAAGCTGAAGATTTTTCGGGACGAAATCGAAATGCGCGAGCGCGTGGCACGGCGGTACACGGACGCGTTCCGCCGCTCCAACCGCGTGCGCCCGCCGCATGTGATCGAAGGCGCGCAATCGACTTGGGCCCAATACACGATTCAGGTTCCCGATCGCGACAAGCTCGCCGCTGATTTGAAGGCGAAAGGCATTCCCACCGCGATCTACTATCCCACGCCTCTCTCGCATCAGAAGGGCTACGCCCATTTCCCCAGCGCCGGCACCCCGGTAAGCGATCGCCTCGCCAGGCAGGTCATCAGCCTGCCGATGCATCCCTATCTCGACGAAGCCACACAGGATCGCATTATTGCGGCGGTTCTGGAGGGCGCGGGCACTTGACCTGATCCGCGCACCTGCGGTGTGTGTTTGTCTGTGGACGTGTCGCTATTTGATTTCGATTTGCCGGAGGAGCGCATTGCGCTTCGGCCCGCCAGCCCGCGCGATTCCGCGCGGATGCTGGTCGTGCGGGAAGATGGGTATCTGGAACATGCGCGCGTACGCGATCTGCCTGAGTTCCTGCACAAGGGCGATGTCCTCGCTGTGAACGATACCAAGGTCATCCCGGCGCGCCTGCGCGGGCGCCGGCTGCCACGCGCCGACGGAGGAGGCGAAGGGGCGAAAATCGAATTGCTGCTGCACAAGCGCACCGCGCCGGACCGCTTCCTGACCTTTGCCCGGCCTGCGAAGAAGCTGGCGGCCCGTGATCGCCTGCAATTGGGAGAAACGCTTAGCGCGACGGTGATGGCGCGCGGCGATGCAGGCGAAGTGGAGGTGCTTTTCGAGCACGCCGGTGGCGATCTCGACGCCGCAATCGCGCGCGAAGGCGAGATGCCGCTGCCGCCGTACATCGCTGGGAAGCGGGAGACAGATGCGCAGGATGTCCGCGATTATCAAACGATCTTTGCCGAACACACCGGTTCGGTCGCGGCGCCCACCGCCGGCCTGCATTTCACGCCGGAGTTGTTTGCCCGGTTGTCTGAAAAAGGCGTAACGCGGGAAACCGTCACGCTGCATGTCGGGGCGGGCACATTCCTGCCCGTCGCGGCAGAGGATACTGCGCAGCATCGCATGCATGCCGAATGTGCAACGCTTTCGGAAGTCACTGCCACACGTTTGAACGTGGCCCGTCGGGGCGGTGGCCGGATCGTCGCCGTGGGCACCACCAGCCTGCGTACCCTTGAAACCGCTGCGCAGGAAGACGGCAGGTTTCAACCGTTCGCTGGTGAGACATCGCTGTTCATCACGCCCGGATACAAGTTCAAATCGGCGGAAGTCCTGCTGACCAATTTCCACCTGCCGCGCTCGACCTTGTTCATGCTCGTGTGCGCGTTTGCCGGCATCGAGATCATGAAGCGCGCCTATGCCGAAGCCATTCGCGAAAGCTACCGCTTCTACTCTTATGGCGATGCATGTCTGCTGTTTCGATAACCGACCAATTCAGCTTCAGGCTCGCGGCAACCGCCGGCGCGGCGCGCAACGGCATCCTCCGCACGCCGCGCGGCGAAATCCGCACTCCCGCCTTCATGCCGGTCGGCACCGCAGGCACGGTGAAAGCGATGCTGCCGGAGACTGTGCGCGCCACCGGTGCCGACGTCATTCTCGGCAACACCTATCACCTGATGCTGCGGCCCGGTGCGGAGCGCATCGCGCGCCTCGGCGGGCTGCATACATTTATGGCCTGGGATGGGCCCATCCTGACCGACTCCGGCGGTTTCCAGGTGATGTCGCTCGCCAAGCTGCGCAAGATCACAGAGGACGGCGTCGCCTTCCAGTCGCACGTCGACGGCGCGAACGAATTCCTTTCGCCGGAGCGGGCCATGGCGATCCAGCGGCTGCTGGGGTCCGACATTCAGATGGTGCTGGATGAATGTCCCGCCTTTCCAGCAACCGAGGCGCAGATCGAATCGTCGCTGGCACTCTCGGTGCGCTGGGCGAAACGCTCGAAGGCGGCCTTCGGCGAACAGCCGGGCCGCGCCTGTTTCGGCATCGTGCAGGGCGGCGTATTCGCAGGCCTGCGCCGGCGCTCGGCCGAAGCGCTGATCGACATCGGCTTCGACGGTTACGCGGTTGGCGGGCTCGCGGTCGGCGAAGGACAAGCGGTCATGTTCGAGGTGCTGGACGCGACCGTGCCGCTGCTTCCGGCGAACCGCCCGCGCTACCTGATGGGCGTCGGCAAACCGGACGACATTGTCGGCGCCGTGTTGCGCGGTATCGACATGTTCGATTGCGTGCTGCCGACACGTTCTGGCCGCAACGGGCAAGCGTTCACCCGCACGGGTACGCTCAGCCTGCGCAATGCCCGCCATGCCGACGATGCTTCGCCGCTCGACGCCGAATGCCGCTGTCCGGCCTGCCGGAACTTCAGCCGCGCCTATCTGCACCACGTGGTCAAGGCGAACGAAATCATCGCCGCCATGCTGCTCACCTGGCACAATCTCACTTACTACCAGTACCTGATGGCCGGGTTACGCGACGCGATTGCTGCTGGCACGGTGGAATCCTTCGCCCAGTCCTGCGCGCGAAACTGGGGCGCCGAGGCGGATGCCCCCGCGGATTGACCGGATCGGGTACCCTCCTTATGGTCCGCGCGCCCGCTGGAGAGCCCGTAGCTCAGGGGTAGAGCATCTGACTTTTAATCAGAGGGTCGATGGTTCGATCCCATCCGGGCTCACCAAATAATTTCAAGAGGTTAGAGTGAAGGTTCCAGATCCGCGTCGCGGCGCAGGCACAAACGTAGGCACAAACGGGCTCTATGCGCGCCGCCGACCCATAGGTTTGGACAGCGCGCACATCTGCGCAGCACGTCGGTGGATGACTCCGCTACCCAGCGGATCACGAAGGGCGCAATCGGCACTGCGCGATTGTGGCGGCAGTGCGTTGTCAAATATCCTGCACCAAGCCCAAATTGTGGCTGTAGACTAGGCTGACTTGCCCTGCTCAGAGGCTTGTGGCTAGCATGGATTTCCCCCCAGCCCTGGACCGGCAGTCTAGCATCTGGACAGAATTGAGCCAAACTGCGGAAGGTCCTTCCGACTGCATTGTCGCAGTGCGGATTCGTAGAAACGGACAAGCTCGCGTTCGATATGTGCGGGGCCGGTAATGCCTCTGGGCGACCGCCCGCTACGACCCGAAATGGACCTCATTCGTCTTTCGTGTTTATGCCCGTATCAGCGCGTGAAATAGTCCGCGCCGACGAACAGAAACATGATGAAAATCCAGATCGGGCCGGCGGCGGCCGCTAGCCGCGTTAACGGATTGGGTTCGAACAGCCGCATGAAAACGAGCGCCACCAGAGATGCCTTCATCGTTGCGATCGCCAGCGCCACCGGCAGGTTGCCGCTGCCGAGCGGGACAAAGGAAAGCCCGCAGGTCAACGCCAGCAGAAGGCAGAGCGCAATCCAGGTCAGCACCGGCCGTACCCACAAGTCGCGCTTGCGCGCACGCTCATCCATGAACCGATCTCCCGGTGAGATAAAGCAGCGGATAGAGAACGATCCAGATCACATCGACGAGGTGCCAATAGAGCGCCGTCGCCTCTTCCGATCCGCTGCCCCACAGCCAGGCGACCTGCCGCCGGCTGAGAAATGCGAGGCGGCCAACCGCAATTAACCCGCATGAGACATGGATCGCGTGTACGCCCGTCATGATCCAGTAGAAGGAGAAGAAAAGCTGCGCGCCTGTTTGCAGGATCGGGAAATCGGGGCCCGGCAGCAGATGCTTTTCGAGATCTTCCCGATATTCGAATCCCTTCAGCACGAGAAACAGCAGCCCGAGCGTGATGGTCGCGATCAGCAGGCGCCATGCGGCATCACCGAACCCGGCGCGCACGAAACGGCCCGCCACCGCAATCGTCAGACTGCTTGTCATCAGGATAGCGGTGTTGACGGTGCCGTACACGATGTCCGTTTCGCGTCCCGCCGCGAGGAATCCGTGCGGATAAAGGCTGCGGTAAATGCTGTAGCCGCCGAACAAGCCGGCGAAGAGCAGGATTTCGCTCGCCAGGAACACCCACATGCCGAACGACACCGCGACGTGCTGGCGCGCGAGATTCTCCCACGGCGTGCGAAGAAAGACGCGCTCGCTCACAAGAGCTGCCCCTGCACGTCAACCGGACCTTCCTTCGCATGGTATTCGTAGGGATCGGTGATCACAGGCGGTGCGACAAAATTCCCCGGCGGCGGCGGCGAAGAGGTCTGCCACTCAAGTCCGGTCGCCTGCCACGGATTGGCGGGCGCTCGCCTGCCGTAGAAGAACGACCACGCGAAATAGCAGAGCGGCAGCAAATACGCGACCGCCAGCACCGCCGCGCCGGCGCTCGACAGCACATGATATACCTGAAACTCCGGCGGATAGGCGTGATAGCGCCGCGGCATGCCGAGATAACCCATTACGAATTGTGGGAAGAAAGTGAAGTTGAACCCGAAGAACATCAGAATGGCGGCGAAGCGCGCCAAGGCTTCCGGGTACATGCGTCCGGTGATCTTCGGCCACCAGAAATGCAGACCGCCGAAATAGGCCGACACCGCGCCGCCCACCATGATGTAGTGGAAATGCGCGATGACGAAGTAGGTGTCGGTGACGTGAATGTCGATCGGCACGGTGGCGAGAAACAGTCCCGTCAATCCGCCCATGGTGAACAGGCCGAGGAAGCCGAACGCATACAGCATCGGCGCATCGAAGGTGATGCTGCCGCGATAGAGCGTGGCGGTCCAGTTGAACACCTTGATGGCCGAGGGCACCGCCACCATGAATGACATGAACGAGAACACGAGGTTCGCGTACGCCGATTGGCCCGACACGAACATGTGGTGGCCCCACACAAAAAACCCGATCACCGCGATGGCGACGAGGCAATAGACCATGAACGAGTAGCCGAAGAGTCGCCGCTTCGCGAAGCAGGCGACGATCTCGGACACCACGCCCATGGCCGGCAGGATCATGATGTACACGGCGGGGTGGCTGTAGAACCAGAACAGGTGCTGGAACAGTAGCGGATCGCCGCCGCGGCTCGGGTCGAAGATGGGCAGATCGAGCCAGCGCTCCGCGATCACCAGCAGCAACGTCATCGCCAGCACCGGCGTGGCCAGCACCATGACAAAGCTGGTCGCGTAAATGCTCCACACGAACAGCGGCAGCCGGAACCATGTCATGCCCGGCGCGCGCAGCATGTGCGTCGTGGCAATGAAGTTCACGCCTGTCAGCACCGACGAGAAGCCCACCACGATCACACCCGCCGCGGCGGTGAGCACGGCGGTGTTGGAGAACATCGTGGAGTAGGGCGTATAGAACGTCCAGCCGGTGTCCACGCCCCCCGCGATCAGGGTGATCACAGTGAACGCCGCGCCGGCAATGTAGAGGTACCAGGAGAGAAGATTCAGGCGGGGGAACGCGAGGTCCTTGGCGCCGATCATGATCGGCAGCAGGAAATTGCCGAAGGTCGCGGGGATCGAAGGCACCAGGAAGAACCACACCATTACGATGCCGTGGATGGTGAAGAGTTTGTTGTAGGTGTCGTCGGAAACGAGATCGCCGGCCGGCGTGACCAGCTCCAGCCGCACAATGCTGATCGCCGTGCCGCCGATGAAGAAGAAAATGGTGATGCCGATGGCAAACAGGATGGCGATGCGCTTGTGGTCGGTGGTGAAGAGCCACGAGCCCAGCGTGCTCCCATCGCGCAGATAACTCGGGCTTTCCGCAGTCAAGCCGGTTGCGCTCATCGGTGTTGTCCCTGAACGGATTGCGATTTGATGTAGGCGACCAGCGCATCGATCTCCGAGGGGCTCGCGAGGCTCGCGTAACTCGGCATGATGGCCGGATAGCCGGCAACAATATCGTCGCGCGGCTGGAGGATGGATTTGCGCAAGTATGCGTCATCGGCGATGGCGCGCCCGCCGCCGGCCAACATGACGGTGCTGTTGAAGAGCCCGGCGAGCTTGGGCGCACGCACCTGCGATTGTGGGGAGTGGCAGGCGCCGCAGCCGAACTTCGCGTACAGGGCCTCGCCTTCGCGCACCAGCGTGTCGCCGTGCGGCTGTGCACGCAGCCAGGCGGCATAATCCTGCGCGGTCATCACAACCACTTCGCCTGTCATGTGCGAGTGCTGGGTGCCGCAATATTCCGCGCAAAAGAGATGAAACGTGCCGGTTTGCGTCGGTGTGAACACCAGTTCGGTGTTGCGGCCGGGCAGCACGTCCTGCTTGATCCGGAACGCCGGAACGAAGAAGCTGTGGATCACATCCTGCGACGTCATCACCAGCCGAACTGGCTGTCCGACGGGCACGTGCAGCGCATCGATCTCGCGCGCGCCGTCCGGATGCTGGGTTTTCCACATCCACTGCTTGGCGACGACATGGATTTCGAGCTGGTTGGGTGCGTAGCGCGGCGGTAGCGGCAGGCCACTCACGAACCACCAGAAAATGAAAATGGCGAGAAAGACGGTGCCGGCCGTCCAGCCGATCTCGATTTCGTGCTGCAGCACGCGCGGCAGCGCTCCGCGCGGAACATGGGTGCCGCGGCGGTAGCGCGCGGCGAACACCACCAGCAGCACGAAGACAGTAAGAAAAATGACCAGCGAAATTGCGAGCACGACGAAGAAGGCGATGTCCACCTCGCGCGCCATTTTGGAGGCTTCCGGCAGCAGGAGCTTCATGCCGGTCATGCGGCGCGCCTCGCGAAGCGGATGAGGAACAGCACCGCGCCGGCGAGCAGCATGACAGTGGCGGCCGCGGCAATCTTCAGGAGCAGGGTGACGCGCGGCGTGTAGATGCCGGTCGCCGGATCATAGGCGTAGCAAAGATGCACAATGCGCGCGAACAGACTTGGCGTGTCGTCCGCTGAGAGCGCGGCGCGCAGGTTTTCCGGTGTCAGGGTGAGCGGCGATAGCACCGCCCGCAAGCTTCCGTCCGGCGCAAGCGCGTAAATGACGGCCGGATGGGCGAACTGGTCGATCGCGGCATCGTAGGCGTAATGAAATCCAAGGGCGGCGGTGGCGCGGCGGAGGACACCTTCGTTCGGCAGCAGCAAAACCGTGTTCCGCCGGAGCGCGGCGGGAACTTCCTTCCGCGCCATCGCCAGCGCTGCTTTCGCCGAATCCTTCGGATCGATGCCGATCGCCACGATGCGGTATTGGGAAGAGGCGAGACGGGCGTTCTGGATGGCGATGGAGAGCAGTGCGAGGTCCGTGCCGCACAGCGTGTTGCAGGTGTAGTCCACGAAGATGACGAAACCGGTGCGGCCGCCGAGCACGCTGCCGACGCTGCGCGGTTTTCCGGCGACGTCGCGCGCGACGAGGTTGGGATCGAGGCGGGCGCCGGCGGGCGGTGCGGCGGATACGGTGCGCAATTGCGCGCGGGTCAGCGCAGCCTGGGCGGGCACCGCCATCAGAAAAAGCAGCAGCGCAGCCAGCATCAATCTCACGGCTGGCCCCCGATGGGATCGAAAGCGTGCGGGCCTTTTGCGGCTAGGGCGCCCATTGCCGCGCTAATCGGCATGCGGCCGTGCGCGCCCGCGAGATCGCGCGTCTGCTGCGCTTCCAGCGCGAGGCGCTCCTGCCGTTCGTTCGGGATTACGCCCGGCGCTGGAAATGTGTGCTGGACCGTGAAGGTCTGGCCTATGCGGTCGCGGAAGATCAACTCGAAGCCGAATGCGACGATGATGATGAAAGCGATGATGCCGGCCACGATGATGAGCACGCGACGCGTGTTGACATCCGGGGATTCGCCGCGGCCGAGGTCAGCGTCCATGGGCTTCTCGCAGCATTGGCGTGAAGAGGGCGATGCCGGCAGCCAAGAGCGCCATCAGCAACGCGGCGAGAATAGCCGGCGCAATCGTGATCGCGCCGAACGCCGGCAGGGTCATCCAGCCGATGTGAAGGACGACGCCAATGACCACCAGAATGCCGACGACGCGCATCGCGGTGGGCTCGCGGCGTACATACGGATTGAGGATCGCCAGAAACGGCAGCGCGGCGCCGACGAGAAAGGCCAGCAGCTGCACTTCGCACCAACCTTCACCCGCGCGCACCACAAACCAGTGCACCTTGTCCGGCACGTTGCCGTACCAGGGAATGAGGAATTCCATGTAGAGGAAGTAGACGCTGCCCAGCAGCGTGGTGACCATGATGCCGGCAAGGTCGCGGTTTGGGCGGCCGGCTGTTTGCGGGGCCAGCACCGCCACAAAGCCAAGGGCCGCAAACATCTGCTCAATGCCGAAACCGAGGCCGAAGCCGGCCGATACCGAACCGGGCCGGATGGTCATCACCCAATCAGCGGGGAGAAATGTCATCAGGATCAGATGCGCGACAAGCCCGAGCGCGGCCCACAGCTGGTGACGCCAGGCGCCGGTCCACGCCAGCACGCTCCAGATGGCAAGCCCAATCAAGGTTCGCGCATCGAAGAACAGCGGGTTGAGGTAAAGCGCGCGCACCTGATGGGGCACATTCAGCGCAGCCCAATCGTAGATCAACGGCCGCAGCAGGATCACCGGCAGGAACACGAGGAACAGCAGCGGGATGGCGCGCGCTGCCGGCACCAGCGCCGGCGCGAAGTCTTCGCCCCAGCGCCCGCCGCTGATCCCTTGCACCAGCAGCAGTCCAAGGCTGCCGATAGGGATCATGGACACCAGCACGAACGCGGCGAGCCATGCGCGCGCGGCGGTGGCGGCGTCGCCCCAGGAGGACAGCGTCAGCGCAACGCCCGCCGCAATCCCGAGCAGGATGATCAGCCACCGCCTCATGTTTGCGGCTTCCTGCCGGTGCCGGCCAACTGCAGCGCGCGGATGTACGCTGCAATGGCCCAGCGGTCTTTCGGCTCGACGCGGTCGTAGAACCCGTACATCGTGCCGGTGCCGCTGCCGATGATGTCGACCAGCTGCTGGGCGGATTCGCGCATGACAGCGGGATCGGTGAACGGCCGCGGCTTCGGAAAGCCCCGCGCCACCACGATGCCATTACCCGCGCCGGTCAAGCCGTGACAGACGGAACAATAGATGTCGTAGCGCTGATGCCCGCGCTGCAGCAGCGCCAGCGAAACCGGCGGCGCCTCTTTTGTCTGCCGCTCGTATCGAAGCGTGCCCTGCGCCACGGTGCCTTTGACCAGCGGCAGCGCCTTGCGACGAGCCGTAAGTCTTCATCCGGTTCTGGTTGTCCATGCTTTCGTTGCACGCCGCCAGCGCGAACAGGAGAAGCAGTGCGGCCGCGCGCTTCATTCGATCACCTCGTGAATCGCGACCGGCTTGAGATGCTGCCGTATCCATTCACTGAGATTTGGATCGCGCGGGAACACCAGCAGGTAGCGGTCCTGCATGGCGCGGCCCGTCATCTCGGCATCGAACAGCGGGTGGTACGGCTTGGGCAGGCCGCACATCCACATCCAGCCGAGCAGGCCGACAACGCCGGCGGAGAGAATGGCGAGTTCGTACGGCACCAGCAGGAAGGCCGGCCAGCTGTTGAGTGGCCGTCCACCGGAATCAATGGGATAGACGAAGACCGAGCTGTACCACTGCATCAGATAGCCGATGGCGGCGCCGGCCGCGCCGGCGATGAACATCACCCAGCCGATCGGTCCCCACGTGCGTGGGCGGGCGAGATGCTCCGTGATGCCTTCGATGGGGCTGGGCGACAGCACATCCTGCGGCGCGTGGCCCGCTTCGGCCGCGGCGTGCGCCGCTTCCGCGGTGTGTTTCCGGTTCGCGAATTCGGCGAGGAGAAAGTCGCTCATGCCGCGTTCTCCTCGATCCATAGCCTGCGCAGTTCGTGGGCCGGCAAGGCCGGCAGCACGCGCACGAACAGCAGGAACAGGAACATGAAGGCGCCGAGCGAACCGGCGAGCAGCAGCCAGTCCCAGAGCGTTGGCAGGAAGATGCGCCAGGCGCTCGGCAGGTAATCGCGCGACAAGGTTGCCCACACGATCAGGATGCGCTCGAGCCACATGCCGATATTGATGACGATCGCGATAATCACCACCAGCGGAATGCTGCGTCGGACGCGTCCGGACCACAGCGCCTGCGGCACGACCACGTTGCACAAGAGTTGCGCGTAATAGAGCGGCGCATACGGCCCGGTGAACAGGAAAACGACGAGATGCCGTTCCGCGCGGCTGCCGCTGTACCAGGCCCAGAACCATTCCGTGGCGTAGGAGATGCCCATGATGATGGAGGCGGTGAGCAGCACGCGCCCGATCACCTCGAAATGCTTCACGGTGATGAACGGCTCGAAGGAGCAGCCCCAGCGCAGCGCCGCAGCCAGCACAATCACCATGGCGAAGCCGGAATAGAGCGCGCCGACCACGAAATAAGGTGGGTAGATGGTTTCGGACCAGCCGGGCTCGAGGCTCGCCGCGAAATCGAGGCTGACGATGCTGTGCACCGACACCACCAGCGGCACTGCGAGCGCCGCCATGTAGCGGTACATGCGGTCGTGAATCTCCCAATGCCGCGCCGAGCCGCGCCAGCCCAATGCGAACGTGCCATAGAGCTTGCGCACAGCGCGGCTCTTGGCGCGCTCGCGCAGCATGGCGAGATCGGGGATAAGCCCTGCGTACCAGAAGAGCACCGAAAACGTGATGTAGGTGCCGACGGCCCAGAAATCCCACACCAGCGCGCTACGCCATTGCGGCCACACGCCCTGCACGTTCGGGTACGGCACGATCCAGTACACGTAATACGGGCGGCCGAGGTGGAAGATCGGCATGAGTCCGGCGAGCGTGACCGCGAACAAGGTCATGGCTTCGGCAAAACGGTTGAGCGAGGCGCGCCATTTCTGCCGCGTGAGCAGCAGCAGCGCGGAAATCAGCGTGCCGGCGTGACCGATGCCGAGCCACCACACATAATTGGCGATGGGGAAGCCCCACACAATGGTGGTGTTGTTTCCGAAGATGCCGATGCCGTGCGCGAACAGCCAGGTGACGGTGACGATCATCACCAGCGCGAGCGTGCCGGAGACGATCAGCGATACCCGCCAGCGCCAGGTGTGCGCCGGGTTCAGGATCGGCGCGACCACACGCGCGTTGATGTCGTCCAGGCCGGCGATGCCGGGCCCGATCCAGCGGTCCTGTGTTTCCGCCGCGCCGCTCATGCGGTTTCATCGCTGTTGTAGATGCGCTTCAGGTAGGTGGTGCGGGGCCGCGTGTTCAGCTCTTCCAGCAGCACGTAATGCTGCGACGCGTTCCGCAGCCGCGACACATCGGAATTCGCCTTGTTCAAATCCCCAAAGTGAATGGCGCGGGTGGGGCAGGCCGCCTGGCAGGCCGTGACCATCTCGCCTTCGGCGATTTCGCGGTTCTCCTTCTCGGCCGTCTTGCGCGCACGGCTGATGCGCTGGAGGCAGTAATTGCACTTCTCCATCACACCGCGGCCGCGCGCCGACACGTCCGGATTGTGCTGCGCCTTCAGCGCCGGCCCTTCCTGCGCATAGGCCTGTGCGCCGGAATAATCGAACCAGTTAAAGCGCCGCACCTTGTAAGGGCAGTTGGCTTCGCAAAAGCGCGTGCCGATGCAGCGGTTGTACACCTGCACGTTCAGGCCCTCGTGGTCGTGCACCGATGCTTCGACCGGGCAGACCGGTTCGCAGGGCGCGAGCTCGCAATGCATGCAGGGCACCGGCTCGAAGCCGCGGCGGATGGTGTAGCCGTGCGGGCGCAAGTAATTGTCCACCCGCAGCCAATGCATGTCGCGGCCTTGCGTGACTTCCTCCGGGCCGACGACGGGCACGTTGTTCTCGGCCTGGCAGGCGACGACGCAGGCGTTGCAGCCGATGCAGGCGTCGGTATCCACGACCATCGCCCAGGCGTATTCGCCGCGCGGCGGAATATTCAGCAGGCTCGGCGGTCGCTCTTTCGCTTTCCTGCTGTTCGGATGCGCGAGTTCCGCCACCGTGGTGATCTGGAACAGTTCCTCGGCCGGGCCATTCAGCCGCGTGTGCGCCTGTAGCGAGCGGAAGAGAATTGTGTGCGGGCTCTTCGCGATTGTCGCGCCGCTCAGCACGCACGGGAAGGGATGTGAACCGAACCCGCAGGTGCGCGCGCCGACGCCGGTGCCGATGCGGCCCGCGGCGACGCGGCCCTGCCCCCAGCTTGTGCCCATCACGCCGTCGGCCTGTCCCTGCATGATGACCGCCGGCGCGGTGACCGTCTGGTTGCCAATGGTGAGGTCGACCGTATCTTCATCGGCGATGCCAAGGCGGGCGGCATCGCCGGGGGCGATCTGGATGCAATTGCCCCACACCTGGCGTGTAAAGGGTTTCGCGCATTCCTGCAGCCAGGCATTGTTGGCGTAGCGCCCGTCCCATACCGACGGATCGGGCGACAGTTGCAGTACCAGATCGTGCGATGGCTCCGCATAAGGAAGATCGGGAACGCGCGAAACAGAAACGGGTATGGGTTGCGCGGCGGTGTTCGCGATCACGCCATCGTGCAGCGCGGTGCGCCACCAGGTTTCGAAATCGCCACTGGCAGACGCGCGCCAGCTGTTGCGCGTGAGGTCGTAAGCATCGGTCACCGGCTCGTTTGCGAGCGCCGCCAGATATTCGTCGCGCGTGCGCGTGGGATAAAGGCGTTGAATCAATGGCTGCACGACCGAGGCGGTGCCGTCCAGCGCGCGCGCATCGCCCCAGCTTTCGAGTGCATGGCTGAGCGGCAGGTGCCATTTGCAGCAGGCCGCCGTCTCGTCCTGATAAAGCCCGAGATGCGCGCTGAAGAGTACATGGGCGATAGCTTCGCCCATGTGCAGCGCATCTGGCGCGTCGTACACCGGGTTGGCGTCGGCAATAACCAGCGCATGGATACGATTGGCGTGCAAATCGTCTGCGAAGCTGTTCAGCGCAAAGGCGTGATCGTCTTCGATCGGGTCTTGCGACGGCAGGTAATCCACCGGCGCAGAGATCTGTGAATTGATCCAGTGACACAGCGCATGCACCTGGGCAGGTTGTCCTTCACCGGTCAGTATCAGCGCACGGCCTTTCGCGCTCTTCAATTCATGGCTCACCTGCTGTGCAAAGCGGCGCGCATAATCCGGCACACGCGGTTCGCCGAGATTGGCACCGAGGTCGTTGGCAATCAGGCGCGCGATTTCGGGAACCTGTTCGGGCCGGATCGCTACGCGGAAATCCGCCGTCGCGCCCGTGAGAGTCCACACCGGCTCGGCGACATGGATACGTTGCCGATTCTTGTTGCTGTGGCGCCGGGAGGTGTATTCGCGCGCGATCCGCAGCTGCTGCGGGCCAACTCCGAGCGGATCGACATCCAGCACCAGCACCACATCGGCATCGGCCCAGCGGGGGAGGGCGGTGACTACGCGCCCGAATGCCACCCTGCTGCCGGCGCGCGCGGTATCGTCGTTCACCGGCTCATAGCGATACCAGCGCAGCGCCGGAAATGGCTTCTTCAGTGTGTTTATTCGGGCCAAGGTTGTCGGCGAAGCAACGCGACCCGTCACCAGCGCCACGCCCGCACCATCCTTCGTTTGCGTGGCGCGACTCCACTCGGCGATGAAATCGTTCCAGGTGGCGATCTGGGCTTTGCGACGAATGCTCGTGGAGCGATCCGGATCGTAGAGCGACAGCACATCGGCCTCGGCAAACACATCGGTCGCGCCCAGGCTGAACGGGTGGCGGGGATTGCCTTCGATCTTGATCGGCCGCCCATCCACCGAAATGCCGAGAAATCCGCGTCCATAACCGGCGAGCGAAAGCGTGGTGGCAAAGCGCATCGGCTCGCCCGCCACCAAATCTTCCGGCATGTCCACGTACGGGATGATCTCTTCGCTCGGGCGGCTGCAGCGCGCCATGGCGGCGGCGACGCTGGCGGCCAGCATCTTCAGCGCCATGCGCCGATTCAGTTCTGCGCGGCGGTTCAGCGATGGCATGTCGAACAGTCCGTTAAATGCGCGGTGTGGATGCCGTATGCCGCGATCAGCTTGCGCCCTTGCGCAATCTGGTCCACGGGTGTCCGCCAATCCATGTTGAACACCTGATCCCTCGGCCGGATGTAGCGCGCCGGATCGCGGTGGCAGGACAAACACCAGCCCATCGTCAGCGGCTGCTGCTGGCGCATCAGTGCCATGCGTTGGACCGGCCCGTGGCAAACTGCGCAGCCGATTCCCTTCGCCACATGAATGCTGTGGTCGAAGAAGACATAATCCGGCACGCGGTTGACACGCTGCCAGTGCAGCGGCTTGCCAGTTTTCCAGCTCTCGCGCACAGGCGCCAGCATCTGGGCATTCGTCCAGATCTGCGAATGACAGGTCATGCAGACATGCGTGGCGGGCAGGCCGGCGAATGCCGCCTTTTCCACGCCGGTGTGGCACATGCGACAATCGATGCCGAGCGTGCCGGCATGGTGCTCATGGCTGAACGGCACCGGCTGCGCGACCGTAACGTACTGGTTCGTGGCGTATGGCGAATTCCAGACGAAATAGGTCACGGCAATCGCGGCGGTGGGGACGGCGAAAAGCGCCACGATCACGATAACGGAAATGCTGTTGGCGCCCGGCCGGAACAACTGGGCCATTCTCGCCCCTCCTGGGCCCGGTCAGGATACATGCCGCGTAAAGATGGAATCCACGCAACCTGAAGACGGCGTCCGTCCAGGGCCGCAAGATGAACGCGAGCGGTGGTTCGCCTGTTCCAGGCGAACGTCCTCGCCACAGCAAGATGGATTAAGCGTTTTCGCGCTTCCTGGCACCACGCGGTTCGCCGATCACCATCCCGTTGGTGCAGTCTCAGACGTAAGTTTTCCGCAGCAGCAAACCGGCCGCGCCGCCCAGC